>ERZ773010.139-NODE-139-length-55506-cov-15.022921_pt1 | contig 55506 bp, 46 predicted proteins | sample MGYA00580842_ERZ773010 | MGnify/ENA primary metagenome ERZ773010 (study PRJEB29015, sample SAMEA2737982) | human oral metagenome | biome: human oral; feature: human-associated habitat; material: dental | place: China | collected 2107 ... | reverse complement strand
AATGGTGTCGCTCGCCCGTCTTTATCTAGATAAAAAGATGAGAGAATCCCCTCATTAGGTGGTCCACGCTTTTCGCTCCTCGTTCCACCGGTCAAAGAGCGGGTAGAGACCTGGAGGCATCTCATCGGGTAGCTGATGCTCCCTAGCGATGCGCAGGTAGTCCATCATCGTGCGATAACCAATAGCATAGACGGGATAGACGTAGACAGCCCACACCTTCCTGAGCGATCGCTTGTGGTTGCCTCGCTCGTGGTACAGATTGACAATGTAGCTGACTCGCTGTGCCATCTCTAGTCTATTGTTTCTGATCATCGCTGTAGGGTCGTTTTTTTGTACTACCTTTGTAGGCGATGGCGGACTCCGATAGTTCCGTTCCTCGTTTCCATTTCCAGCCTAGCGGTAGCTCCCCGCTAGGCTGGTCTTTTTTTATGCCTCGGTTATGCCTCGGTTATGCCGAGGGGGACATCCGTCCACTTACCGGTGGCTCCCTTTTTCTGGGCTCGTACAAAGTCCTTGGTCCTCACAGGTCTATAGGACTCCTTGATGATGGCAACACCCTCGCTAAAGCGGGGATCTTGGATAGTCTCAGTATATTTTTCGAGCTGGAGCACCTTATCTGCTTTGAGGTTACCCTTATTGTCTCGGCTGAGGAGGTCAAGGATGATAGCCACCAGATTACGTGTTGCCTCATCGCCTGCTAGTGATGAGATATACTCCTTAACCATAGAGATCCCGTCTTCGACGGTGTCATCCCAGCCGTCTCGCTGGTAGTAGCCGACGATGATACGCCTATGCTCATCGGTTGAGATTAAGCTGTGGGAGCGTTGCCCCTTGGTTTTTACCCCCATGACATCCTCCTTCATCTTGATAACCTGGTCGACGCTATCGTAGACCTTCTTCTTGATCTCAACAAGACGACGACTGGCCTCTTCAAGCTCGGGGAAGAGATCATCTACAATTGTCGAGGCAAGATTGCGGACAGCTTCTCTGTCCTCCTTGGCTCGCTTGGCTTCTTCTTTTCGGCGATGCTCCGCCATAATCGTCTGCATTTTAGCAAACTCTTCCTCCGTCATTTCGACTTGCACTGTACTCATGTCTTATCGGTGATTAATTGGTGATTAATTGCTAGTTGATTAGGCACGCTCTCGATCGATAGCTCTCAGGCGCTTGCCTAAGCTACGAACAAGGGTGTCGGGGGAGTTAGGATGCACAGCTATAGCTGAGATCACGTTTGGATCGTCTACCAAGGCAAGCTCCTCGAGGAGCTCCTTAGGGGTGGAGGTATTCTCCGCCACCATGAGGCGGATCATTGTGTCTCCATTATAGGTGAGATCTGTGAGCACATCGGCTGGGGTTGAGGGATTGCTTGCCACGGCTAAGCGCACCCAAGAGTGGCTATCCCCAGCTAGCTGGCGCAGCAACTCAGGAGAGGTGGTAGGATCATCTGCTAACTCCTGGCGTTGCTCTGGCGTGTAGCGGTAGAGGTCGGCTGGTATCATCGTCATTAGTATATTTTACCGTGCAGTTGTGGGCGGTTCTTGTTATATATCATCTTCATCTTGGCATGCTTGATGAGGTTAATCCCCGCTCTATCAGCAATGCTTAAGACAAAGTACACTGCGTTTACCACAGCAAATGCATCTCCATCAACTCTATTCACTAGCAGCTCGATGAGTCTGTAGCACACTTCGGCGAATGATTTATCCTTCACGTAGTCTCTGTTATATGAGTTTATCCATTCTGCAAGGGGCCACTTCCTCCATGCTATGATATCAAGTAGGCGCAAGAGCACATCCGCAAGTTCATCCTCGACAGAGTCCTTAACCATATACTTATACATAGTAGCGAAGCCTTCTTTACTAAATTGTTTAAAGACTGTTAGATCCTGAGCACGGAGACCTTTTCGATCCGCTTCGATGACTTCACACACCTCACAGACAACAAGAAGGATGCAATGATTTATTGGACGGTCCTCATCCCAAAATCCCTTATCTACAGCATTCTGGTGCACCTTATTAGAGAGGTATTCCAATTCATGCAAGTCTAGTATGTCAAACATAGCCCCGTTGATTTTACTCTTCCGTTGTTTCGGCTTTGCTCTGATTGAGCTGATCGATGAGACGGCGGTTATACCTCATCTCGTCCTCTAGGCGCTCACTCAGCGTAAGCGCAGAGCACACGCCCCAGAGGGCAACACCGGCGATCCAGAGGGTCACCCAGGTACGGCTGTCCGTGAGAGCGTCCATGCCTAGGGCAAGGAGCAGGCAAAAGAAGCCGATGAAGATCGTTTCTCGTTTCATTTCTGTAGTTATTATGTGGTTATTACTAGTTGGCGAGTGTTGAGGGTGGAAAGTAGGGTGCTGTTGGCGCTTCTTCTTTGGCGGTGATAGCCTCGACGGCGAGGCGGTCACGGGTCTTGTCGTTGAAGAGCCCGATGAGATTGCGAAGGCGCTCCTTGGGGATCTTGTTGAAGGATCGGTAGCCCGTAGCTCGGCAGGCAATACCCTTGATGAGGGAGGGGCTTTCGGCTTTACCTTCGCTTCTTAGGTAAGCCCCGATAGCTGCCATGACTCGCTTACGTAGCTTCTGGACATCCGCCCCCTCGGTGCGCTTGTCCAGCTCCTGTGCAAGCGCTGCACACACATTGATCAGGTCATGCGTCTCCATGTCTTTGCTGGAGGTGCAGCCATAGGGGGCAAGGAGCGCCTCCTTATCCTCGGGGCTAAGCCCTAAGTTGGTGCAGAGGGTGTGGTACCTCTTGATGGCCCCTGCTTGCAGGGAGTCCATCACTCTAGTTCCTTTCGCTTTCATTGTCGCTCTTAGGTGTAGTTGGTTCGACATTCTTCTTTTTGCGCTGGTCTCGCTGGCTGGGGTCGGTGGTAGCAGTACCCCAATAGCCCTCAGCCCCCTTATCCCAGATGATATAGTCATCACCACCGACCTCTCCAGTAGCGTAGCGGGAGGTCACCATGGCTCTGTAGCCTTCGACTCGGATCTTCACGTCGGCATCGTATCGGATAGCTTGGGCAAGCGCCCCCTTAGGCTCGCCACCTTTCTCGTGGGCGACGACAACAAAGAGCTTCTTGCGGTAGCGCTGGGAGAGGTGCTGGTAGTCACTCAGGCGCAGTCCCCTGAGGTAGTTGATCGAGTCGATGATCACGATCTCGGGGCTCTGTCGCTTCCCGAGTCGCTCAAAGAGCTCATCATACCCCTCTCTATCGAGGAGCTTGACACGTCGCCCAGCCTCCTCCATCCCTCCAGCAATCCAAGCGGACTTCATCGTAGGGCTTAACCCCTGCTCCAGGCTATTGTAGAGTACCCGACCGAACTGGCTGAGGTACTTGGCTAGCTGGAGACAGAAGGAGGTCTTACCCGAGCCACTACCCCCGTAGATAAGCCATGTACCACGCAGCACAGGCATACCTATACTATCTCGCCAAGGGCCCGTAAAATCGGCCACCTTGAAGCGGGCGGAGCGGACATTGGCATTGGAGTAAGCTCGTGCCATCTTAGTCCTCCTTTGCTAGTTGGTGCTCTCTCCAGACGGCTCGGCGCACCCTCCTGAGGTCACACTGGGCTTCGTCGGCGATGCGTCGCACTCTACGGCTGTCGGTGAGCCCATTGGCCATGCATACTAGGGAGACATCCTCGGGCGAGAGTACACTGAGGTGGATGCACTGGCGACCGATGCGGCTGTACACTTCTTCGTAGCCCTTGCGCCCGATACGCAGTCCCTTCTGCAGACGCTTCTCCAGGTGCTGCGTCGCACTGAGTACAATACCGCAATGGTTCTCCAGCTCGTTGTAGAGCGTAATAAAAAAGTAGAGTACCTGGTCGCTCATCTTGTCCGCCTCATCAAGGATAAGGAGGGGGCGGTCGAAGCGCTTGAGTCTACGTACCACCGCACCTATCTTCTCTGCCACACTCAGCCCTCTTGGATCAAGGCCCATCGTCTCCATCACAGCGGACAGCCAGCTCCCTCTATTCTGATATTCGGAGCAGGTGATTGAGTAGGCTTCTTGGTGGGTGTCCACATACCGACGGATGGTGGCGCTCTTGCCACAGCCGGCGCTCCCCACAATAGCCATCACCTGCCTATCCTCCTGGGCGCATTCGAGGAGCTCGGTCAGCTCGTCATAGACAGCTGTGTGCACGATAGACCAGCCCTCAGCCGATAGTCCAATCTGCTTACTGACATTGTGCCACATCCCTTCGGCGATGGTGTCCCAATCGCTGTTAAGGATCTTGCTGATGGTAGCAGCACTGACCCCCTTGAGGCTATTAGCTGCCTTGTTCTGCCCCCCCTGCTTTGTGCAGTAGTCACGTAGGCGAGCTGCGATGAGTTCTTTTTCCTTCAATTCCATTTTGCTATCTGGTTTGTTGTTACACTCTTTCTAGGATGCTCTTTCTTTTGGGCTTGGGAGCGGGCTCCTCTATGCTACGAGCCTCGTGCTTGAGCTTACGGTCGTAGCGGTTGTTCTTGACTTGTCCTTGGCTGTCGGGCAGGAGGTCATCCAGCTCACGGATAAAGGCCTCTTCTTGGGCGGGGCTATCGTCCTCGATGGGGCGCTTCTTCTCTCCCCTCCGAAAGGGGGTGATGCTCTTCTGCAGGAGCTCTTGGGCGACGCTGTTATCCTTCGATGCTTCGAGGGCTAAGGGCATCATCCTCCGCCACTCTCCGTCTACCCAATCCTCTATCTCTCTGTTGTGAGCTTGTACTCGAGAGAGGTGCTCCTTATCATCTTCGCTCTGGTCCTCTATGGCCATGGGCTGGAGGTGTTTGCGCTCCAGGAGGTACTTATACTGACCATCCTCGCTGATGGCAAGGACGCTGGAGAGGTCGCTCGGGTCGTAGTAGACCTGCCAGCGTTGGTGTCGTTGCTGCTTGAAGCCCTGATCAAAGCTCTCGTAGTACTGCACTTCGCCGAAGATCGTGGGGGTGAGCCCGTAGATGCTTTGACCGATGTAGCGCCCTGAGGTCTCGCCCCAATGCTCGAGGTAGATAGAGCGGTCGAGCTGGATGTCTGTCACGTCGCCGTCAAAGAGCGACATATACTCATCGTGCTTCAGCGCTCGCTCCTGGGCGAAAATCTTATGTATCTGTCCCTCGACTTCGGGGCGGGTCGGTATCTGATGCCTCAGGTCTGAGGTCACCTCCTTATTGGTACCCTTACCCTTCTTCCCCGTGATCCCGTAGCCTGACCAGTTGGGCAGAAGCTGGCAGTAGGTCTTGTTGAGGCGGGAGAAGTAAGGCTCGATGATCTTAGCTCGGGCATTCTTCGCCCTCGCTGGGCTAAGCTTGTTACTCATCGCCTTATAGAGCGGGGTAAGAGCTCCGATCTGATAGTGGTCGTATTGGATTTCTCTTGGGTGACACTTCACGCCGAAGAGCTCCTCCGTGTGATGTGCTGCACTGCGCAGCGCTTGGGCGATCAGCTGGGGGCACTCACGCTCCCCGATGGCGTACCCTATGGGGTAAGAGCAAGAGGCATCGAGGATCACCACCACGACAAGGCGACAGTCATATACAGTCTTAGTGTTGCCCTTGCTGTCCTCGTTGGGCGTCTGGTAGTAGAGCTCCATCGTCCAGCCGTCATGCACCCAGTAGCTCATCGCCCGGGTGGGCTTCGTCCTCTTGATGGCCGTCTGTACCTCCAGGCGGTAATCTGTGCGACCCTTACGGCCAGCTTCGATGAGGAGGCTCTTGCTCTTGGCTATCTTGCCCACCGCCGAGGCGGTAAGCTTCTCCCAGCCCTGCTTATCGGCAGTCTCATTGTAGAGCCGTGCCACTTGGCGGTTGTTGAGTCTGTTCGGGGTGGCTAGCAGCATCAAGAGGAGTGCCGTCTGATCATCCATAGAGGTCTTGCTGGCATTGCGGTTTTGATAGCCCTTGTGGATCAGGCTCTCATAGCCGTATTCCTTATAGGCTTCGTGCTTCTCCTTTAGGCGACTCTTAGGGAGCTTATGGGGGTAGTCCTCCAAGGGCAACCCCTCTACCATCTGGGTCATCCAGCCGTAAAACTCACCCTTGCCCATAGGTCTACGGGATGCTTTACCCCGCTTACTTGTGTGCTCCATCCAATAGGCACTGATAGCCTCGAGGATCTGAGCTTCGGCCACGTACTGTGCGATCTTATCCGCTGGCAAGCACCTACCATCAGGCAGGCGGTAAGCATGGTAATAGTGGACCGCTTCGGGGCAAGGGCGGATAAGTTGCTCCAGCAGGCTCTTTACTCGTTCCATAGGGGGCACGTCAAAGCGCTTATAGACCTCGGCTCGGTACTTCTCGGGGAGTGAGTCTACAGCATACTGCGCATGACGACCTCGACAGCCTCGGACGACTATCTGGAGGGTCTTCCTATCTACGAGATCCTTCAAGTATCGGGCTGAGATTAGCCCCGCCCCTGTAAGCTCGCTACGTGTGGCGCAAAGTATTCCGTTCACTCGTTCCATAATCCCTATAGTAGGTTCTTGCCAAACTCAAGCACTGGGAGTAGCGAGCTCGCTACTGAGTGATGGGTGCTTCGTAGTTCGCCGTCCTTATTATATAGGAGTGCATTGCCTGTTTCTTTGTCAAACTCAAGCCGTGCACCACTACGGTAGTGCTGGACAAATCGATCGCCCATATCGACAAGTACTGACTCTTCGGGGGCGATGATGACTACCTGCCCCCCTCGCTCTAAGGCCGCCTTTCGGATCCCCTCGAGGAGCTCTGACCCGCCCATATAGTGGAGAGCTTGGTAGACGGTCTTACCTGTCGTGCCGAACTCTTTCACTAGCTGATGCCGGAGCACACTACTGATGCGTATCTCTCTTTTCATGATTCTTGGCGGATTTCCCTTAATGCCTGCTTAAGGACATCGGTCACATCAATGGAGACCTGGATGCTATTCTTAAGCACCTTTACCTTTATCCTTTTCTTCTTACGTTCCTTCATTCCTTCATTCCTTCATTCTTAATTCTAAAAAGGAGGGGCATGCCGGTAAGCGCCTTCCTAGCTGACGCTGCCTTTCGAGGAGGGCATGCCCCTTCCACCGTACTCTACTGATGTGCTTGGATGATTTGCTGTGCCTCGGGGCTCATCTGGTCAAAGCGGAAAACCAATGCATCGGCTACATCTGGGTAGAACTCAGCCTGACCAAAGTCACCGGCTGATAACCGCTCATTGAAGTCACTGAAGATTTCCACTAGATCATCCCGCTTGACGAGGACTCCATACCGTGTCTGTTCCATATTCGTATCCATTACTTGTTATGAGATGCACCCAACGATAATCCTTATCTTTGGGGTGTTGGTTATATCGCACCGGACTCGGTTTGTCTTAACCACACTGCAAAGGTATGCACAAATTGAACAAGCTCCAAATAATTTATGCACAGACTGAACAATAGGGGGAGGTTGGAAGCACTAATAGACTATTACTCAGAGGGTAATAAATCTATGTTTGGCAGGCTCATAGGCTTGCAACCATCAAGCATAACGAACTGGATACGTAGGGATACGCTTGACTTTGAGTTGATATATTCGAAATGTGCAGACCTTAACCCTCACTGGCTATTAACCGGGGAGGGTGAGATGCTCAAATCTACAGTCCATCAAAGCAATCCCCAGCAAGAAGCGGCGCCAGCCCAGCTCACAGGGCTTATACGAGAGCTTATGAACGAGCTCCGCCAAAAGAACGAAGAGATAGGAGAGCTGAGAGAGCGAATAGGTCGAGCAGACAGCACAATAGAGTCCCTTCAAAGAGAGCTTAATCGCCACGCAAAATCTGCTGGCGATGTGACCTTCGAAGAGTCTGCCCGTGCTGTATAGCTCCCACATTTAGACTAATAAAAGGAAAAGCGTTTGGAACATAACTACTTATAGCATTCTCAATAGGCAATATCGTGTTATTATCCCCCCTTGAGTTTGATATTTATAGCCGTTTTTCAAGCTAAAACTACATCTATCCCCCCACTCAATAGCTGAAAAATACAGAGTATCTATGTACTCCATTATGTGGCAAGCTATGTACCCCATTGTGTACCCCAATAGGTAATCCAGTTCGTTTTTACCATGAAAAACGGGGCTATTTGTAGAGGCTCAATGAGGGGGTATTTACACGAAATCTGACCGTTTGAGAGCGGGTGATTAATCAGTCCTTAATCACCTGGCACCATCTCCAACACACTTCGGATAAGGGAGGCTTAAGGATGCCCTTATCTGCCACATCGCCTACCATGCCAGCGCCCTCTCAGAGGTGCGTAGTTCCTTTGTACAAGCCACTTTCAGCCGTCCCCTGACCCACCGCCCCAGGGATACAGAGAAGGGGCTGAGAGCGCTCGATGCAGCACCCTCAGCCCCTCATAATTTAAGCCGACCAAAGCCGAATTTAACCTACCTCAATCAATCGCCGTTCAAATCCCCTTCAAAGTTTAACCTGAATTTAAGCTGATTTAACTTCTTCACGCAATTCGTTTTCCTCTGTCCATACCCCTAACTGACTGATATTCCTATTCATACCCTTCCTCTCTCCACTACATTTCGTATTCTCTCTTATATGCGGAAATTTATTTCCTTGCGGAAGAAAATTTTTCGCCGTGCGGAAGGAGAAAAATTTTCGTGCGCACGGAAATTTATTTTTGTGCGCATAGAAATTTGGCGCCTTGCCCACGGAAGAGAATTTCCTTTTGGAAGGGAGCGAATTTCCTTGGGCAAGGGAGGATGGTGGTCGGGACAAAGGGAGACGAAGGAAGGCGAAGGGCTTGTCCTGGGGCGGGACACCGATAGGGGCTAGTTCGCCGTTATAGCCTTGGGGCGAGCCCCATGAGTTTTATGTATCTTCGCACATCATGAATACGAATAAAGTCTATCAGATCCTTTGGGCCGACGACGAGATCGACCTGCTCAAGCCTCACATCCTCTTCCTCAAGGACAAGGGCTACGAAGTGACGCCCGTCTTGAGCGGAGCCGATGCCATTGAGGCCGTCCAAAGCCAGACCTTCGACCTGATCTTCCTCGACGAACACATGCCCGGCCTGACGGGCCTCGACACCCTACAGCGAATCAAAGAACTTCGCCCCTTCGTGCCCATCATCATGGTCACTAAGAGCGAAGAAGAAGAGCTGATGAACCAAGCCATCGGCGGGAAGATCACCGATTACCTGATCAAGCCCGTCAATCCCAATCAGCTCCTCTTGGCGCTGAAGAAGAACCTCCACCAGAGCTCCATCATCAACGAAGCCACGATGATGAACTACCGGCAGGAGTTCGCACAGCTCAGCGCTCAGATGAGCGACCGCCTCTCGGTAGAAGAGTGGAAGGAGCTCTACCGGCGCCTAGTGCACTGGGAGCTCGAGCTCGAGGAAGGCGACCCACAGATGAAGGAACTTCTCGAGATGCAGAAGACCGAAGCTGGTCGCCTCTTCGCCCGCTTCATCAGTCGCAACTACGAGGGCTGGATACGCGAACCAGAGACTCGCCCCTTGATGAGCCCCGATCTCTTCAAGACGAAGGTCTTCCCGCTCCTTGACTCGGGAGAGAAGGTCTTCTTCATCCTCATCGACAACTTCCGCTACGACCAGTGGGAGAGCGTCAAGGCGATGCTGAGCGAATTCTACACCTTCGACGAAGACCTCTACTTCTCCATCCTGCCGACGGCGACGCAGTATGCCCGCAATGCGATCTTCTCTGGGCTGATGCCCCTGGATATCGCGAAGATGTTCCCCGAGCTGTGGGTCGACGAGGAGAGCGAAGAAGGGAAGAACCTCAACGAGGAACCGATGATCCAGACGCTCCTGCAGCGCTACCGCAAGAACTATTCCTTCTCCTACAGTAAGGTCTACGAAGCACGCTTCGGCGAACGCCTTCTGTCGAACCTCAACAGCCTCAAGCAGTACCCGCTCAACGTCATCGTCCTCAACTTCGTGGACATGCTCTCTCATGCCCGCACCGAGAGTAAGATGATCCGTGAGCTGGCCAATACCGAGGCCGCTTACCGCTCGCTGACGAAGAGCTGGTTCCGCCACTCGACGACCTACAACCTCTTCAAGCACATCGCCGAGATGGGCTACCGCGTCATCCTCACCACTGACCACGGTACCATCCGTGTGAAGAACCCAGTGAAGATCGTCGGCGACAAGAATACCAATACCAACCTCCGCTATAAGGTCGGCAAGACCCTTTCGTACAACCCCAAGGAAGTCTACGAGGCGCTCGTGCCGGCGAAGATCGGCCTCCCTCAGTCCAACCTCTCCGACCACTACGTCTTCAGCTACAGCGACGACTTCTTCGCTTACCCGAATAACTACAACTACTACGTGCAGTACTATCGGGACACCTTCCAGCACGGAGGCATTTCCCTCGAAGAAATGCTCATCCCCTTGATCTCTATGCAGCCCAAGCATAGATAGACTACTTAACCCCCCTTCACTGAATGATCAGAAACATCGTATTAGACCTAGGGGGCGTCCTCTTCACGCTCGACCGTGAAGAGGCGCTCCGTCGCTTCTCTGCCCTCGGGGTACCTGACGTCGAGAAGATGCTTGACCCCTACCTACAGAGTGGCTACTTCCTACAGGTGGAAGACGGACGAATGACCGAGCCCCAGTTCCGAGCAGCCCTAAGCGAACTAGCCGGGCGGGAGCTTAGCTACGAGGAGATCGCTCATGCCTACTTCGGCTTCCTGAGCAAGGTCGATGCCTATAAGTTCGACTTCATCGAAGAGGAACTGAAGGACTACCGCATCTTCATCCTCTCCAATACCAATCCCTACGTCATGGACTTCTGCGAATCGGATCGCTTCCTGCCTAGCGGTAGGACGCTCTCATCCTTCTGCGTGAAGAAGTTCGCCTCCTGCGAGATGGGGATGGTCAAGCCCGAACGTCGCTTCTTCGAGACGATGCTTCGTGAGGGGGATATGATCCCCGAAGAGACCCTCTTCCTCGACGATGGCCCCGCCAACGTAGCGATGGCCCGTGAGCTCGGGATACACGCCTACCAGCCTCAGAATGGCGAGGACTGGAGAGACAAGGTACGCCAGCTCCTCAGAGAGCTGAACTAGCACAGATAAGTTTGGCTATCTTTGTACCACGTAAAGCGAGAGCAACTAATCATTTATATACATCATCAACGAATCATGAAGAGAATTGTACTGATCCGTCACGGCGAAAGCGTATGGAATAAGGAGAACCGCTTCACAGGCTGGACCAACGTCGACCTCTCCGAAAAGGGGATCGAAGAAGCAAAGAAGGCAGGAGCCATCCTCAAGGAGAACGGCTTCCGCTTCACGCAGGCTTACACCTCCTACCTCAAGCGTGCCGTCAAGACCCTCAACCAAATCCTCGACGTCATGGATCTCGACTGGATCCCTGTAGAGAAGAGCTGGAGACTCAACGAGAAGCACTACGGTATGCTCCAGGGCCTCAACAAGGCTGAGACGGCAGAGAAGTACGGCGATGCTCAGGTCAAGATCTGGCGCCGCAGCTACGACGTGCCCCCTACGCCCCTCGAAGCTACAGACGAGCGTGCTCCTCAGGCTGACCCTCGCTACGCAGGTGTCGTCCCCGCTTATCTCCCTCTGACGGAAGCACTCTGCCACACGGTAGCTCGTACGCTCCCCTACTGGGAGGATAAGATCTTCCCCTCGCTCATGCAGCACGACGACGTCCTCGTCGCTGCCCATGGTAATAGCCTCCGTGGTATCATCAAGGTCCTCAAGGGTATCTCTGATGAAGACATCGTAGAGCTCAATCTTCCTACCGCTGTACCTTACGTATTCGAGTTCGACGATGAGCTTCGTCTCGTCAAGGACTACTTCCTCGGTGACCCCGAAGAGATCAAGAAGCTGATGGAAGCGGTCGCTAATCAGGGCAAGAAGGCTTAAGGCACTTCTCCCTCCAAGACACTAACGAGGGGCCTCGGACTACGCTGGTAGTCTGAGGCCCCTCTTGTATTCGGTGCTTCCACGAAGGAGCTTCTTACAAATTACGTAACTTAGTGACACTATTCACTCTACACCCCCGACACTATGGCTAAGATACTGGTAGCCTTCGACACCCGAGACGAAGGCTTTGAGAAGCTCGGTAGCGAGCACGAGATCATTCGTCCACCGAAGGGCAGGGACTTCACCCTCGAGGAGCTTCAGGGACTCCTTCCCGAGGCCGAGGTCCTCTGCACCGTCTTTGACCGCCCCGCCCGAGCCGAGCTCCTTCAGCACGGCACTCGCCTCAGGCTCATCGCCAACTTCGGCGTAGGCTTCAATAATATAGACATCGACTACGCCCGCTCCCACGGGATCACCGTCACCAATACCCCTCAGGCAGTCATCATCCCGACAGCCGAGCTAACCCTAGCACTGATGCTCGACTGCGCTCGTAGGGTGAGCGAACTAGACCGCCTCGTCCGACGCCATCCCGGACAGAGCACCGCCATAGGCCGCTCTGGATACCTCGGGGTACATCTCTCGGGGAAGACCCTTGGGCTCATTGGCTACGGGAGGATCGCTACCGCTGTCGCCTCCCGTGCTCGTGCCTTCGGGATGAAGGTCCTCTACTACAAGCGCACCCCTCTCAGCCCCGAGGAAGAGACGAGGCAAGGCATTAGCTATGCACCTCTGGAGGAGCTCCTTCGCCTCTCCGACTTCATCTCTATACATACCCCCTATAGCCCAGAGACGCATCACTTCATCGGAGCTCAGCAATTCGCTCTGATGAAGCCTTCGGCGATCTTCATCAATACCGCCCGAGGCTCTGTCGTCGACGAGGATGCCCTCATCTCGGCGCTACAGTCCCACACCATCGCCTACGCTGGGCTCGATGTCTTCGAAGACAAGGACATCCCCCGCCTACCCCTCTGCCAGCTGGAGAACGTCTGCATGACCCCCCACACCGGGACACAGACGGCAGATGCTCGGAGGGCCATGAATGAAGAGATGCTTGAGAACGTCGCTCGCTTCCTCGCAGGGCGCTCGGATCTTGACCGGGTCGTCTAGTCTCGCTCCCCGACCCTCTTCCCCTCATCCTAGCCCCTACGATCCCTGATGAATCAACTTCGCTTCACCCTGCTCTCCATCCTGCTTCTGATTGTCGTAGGATGCCAGGGCTCTTCCCCCCAATCTATGGAGATCCTTCACCCCAATGATTCGACTACACTGATTAAGCTCCAGAGGCACCAGTACTACCTCCTCGCACCTATCGAGGAAAACCAGAGAGAGGCAACAGTAGTGCTTCTCGGGGAGCAAAACGAAGAGGTCGAGATGGACCTCCGTCTTGCCGTCGACAGCGTAGACTACTTCGTCCCCATCCCTATCCCTCGGGGCAAGGATCCCTACACCATCAAGGTCGTAGGTCTCTCACCCAAGTCCATCACTTGGGAGAAGCTCCAGCTCGCCGACGGCTTCGATACGTCCAAGAAAGACTACTATCGCCCGAGCTATCACCACAGCCCCGCCTATGGCTGGATGAACGACCCCAATGGGATGATCTACAAGGATGGCGTCTATCACCTCTACTATCAGTACAATCCCTACGGGTCGAGATGGGGGAATATGCACTGGGGGCACAGTCGCTCCCGAGACCTCATTCACTGGGAGCATCTCCCTCCGGCGCTAGCGAGGGACACGATGGGGCACATCTTCTCCGGCAGTGCCATCCTCGATAGGGAGGGAAGGGCAGGCTTCGGAAAGAATGCGATCCTCGCCTACTACACAGCGCATAAGATCCGTGAGGGGAAGCAGTGGCAGGCCCAATGTCTGGCGTACAGCACGGACGACGGGCTAAGCTATACCAAGTACAAGGGCAATCCCATCCTCACACCCTCGGACAGGATCTCGGACTTCCGAGACCCAAAGGTCTTTTGGTACGAGCCTAACGGTAGGTGGTATATGATCGTCTCGGCAGACAAGGAGATGCGCTTCTTCCGCTCCGAAGACCTTAAGCGCTGGGAGTACGTCAGCGCTTTCGGCGAAGGCTATGGAGCACGCCCGAACCAGTTCGAGTGCCCCGACTTCTTCGAGCTTCCTCTCGAGGGAAGTGGGGAGAAGAAATGGGTGATGCTCGTCAACATCAACCCAGGGTGCCCCTTCGGAGGTAGTGCTACGGAGTATTTCGTGGGCACGTTCGACGGCAAGACCTTCACCCCTGATACCGAGCCCGAGGTAGCCCGCTGGCTGGACTTCGGGAAGGATCACTACGCCTTCGTCACCTTCCACGGCACGGGGAGCAGAGCGCTAGGGCTGGCGTGGGTCAGCAACTGGCAGTACGCCCATCTTACGCCTTTCAAGCAGAGCCGAGGGGCAAACAGCCTGCCCCGAGAGCTCTTCCTCTTCCGTCAGGAGGGAAGGACCTATGTCGGAGCCCGCCCAGCTAAGGAAGTCGAAGCACTGAGGAAGGAGGAGCGTAAGCTCGCCCTTCCCCCTACTCTTCATACCGACCTAACGCTATCCGATGCCCTCCGTGACCTCGATGATAGCTTCGAGCTGGAAGTAGAACTTACCCCTTCGCCCAAGGCCTCACGGGTAGGCTTCGTCCTGTCTAACGAGCTGGGGGACGAACTACCGATCTACCTCGATCTAGAGAAGGGACGCATCGTCATGGACCGTACTCGGAGCGGGCTCGTAGACTTTGGACTCCATGCCACGCCCCACGAGAGAGAGCGTGCCGACTGGCGTACTGGCGAAGGGATCAACTACCAGAATGACTTTGCCCTGGCCACCTGGGCACCCCTCGGCGTCTGCCGTGGTGGCAGGTACCAGCTTCGCCTCTTCATCGACCGCAGTGTAGCGGAGCTCTTCGTCGACGGCGGACGTATCGCCATGACGAACTTGGTCTTCCCACGTAAGCCCTACAGCCAGTTACGGCTCTTCTCCGACGGTGCTACGAGTACGATCCACTCAGCACGGCTCTACCGACTAGGGCTATAGTTTTTGTACTTTTGCACCACCAATAAGAGTCAATAGAAGATCATTATGGATCATGAACCCATTATATTAGGTATCGAGAGTTCCTGCGACGATACCTCCGCTGCGGTACTCTCAGGGCATACCCTCAGGAGCAACGTCATAGCCTCCCAGGCTGTGCACACGGCTTACGGGGGGGTCGTACCCGAGCTAGCCTCTCGGGCGCACGAGCAGAACATCATCCCCGTCGTCAGCGAAGCTATCCGCCGAGCAGGCATTAGCCCATCGGACCTCGACGTCATCGCCTTCACCCGAGGACCAGGGCTACTGGGATCCCTGCTGGTGGGTACGAACTTTGCCAAGGGGCTTGCTCTCTCCCTCGGAATCCCGATGGTGGAGGTCAACCACCTGCACGCCCACGTCCTAGCCCACTTCATCGAAGAGGAGGGCGAGGAGCACGAGAGCCCAGAGTTCCCCTTCCTCTGTCTCCTGGTCTCCGGAGGCAATTCGCAGATCATCCTCGTACGCTCAGCCTCCGACATGGAGATCATCGGTCAGACGATCGACGATGCAGCGGGTGAGGCCTTCGACAAGTGCGCTAAAGTCATGGGTCTCGGCTATCCTGGCGGGCCGGTGGTGAACCGCCTCGCCAATGAGGGCGACCCTAAGGCCTTCGCCTTCAGCAAGCCTAATGTCCCCGGCTACGACTACAGCTTCAGTGGACTGAAGACCTCCTTCCTCTACACCCTCAGAGACGAGCTCGCCAAGAACCCCAACTTCATAGAAGAGCGGAAGGCTGACCTCTGTGCCTCCCTCCAGGCTACCGTCATCGATATCCTGATGAAGAAGCTACGTCTGGCAGCCAAGGACCTAGGTATCCGCCAGGTCGCCGTCGCTGGTGGTGTCTCGGCCAATACAGGGCTACGTGATGCCTTCCACGACCATGCTCGTCGGTATGGATGGAAGGTCTTCATCCCGAAGTTCGCCTATACGACCGACAATGCCGCTATGGTAGCGATGAACGGCTACTACAGTTACCTCGAAGGTCTACGTACGGGTCTCGATGCCGTACCCTTCGCACGAGTCACGATGTAGGCCCAGTATGCCCGCTACCGTCTCCTCACGCCTTGCCCAGCTCCTCACTCAGCGCTCCCTCCATATAGCGACCGCTGAGAGCTGTACCCTAGGAGGTGTCTGCTCCGCCCTCGGAGCGATACCGGGCGCATCCTCCTACCTCCAAGGGGGGATCGTCGCCTACCAAACGGGGCTCAAGACCGAGCTCCTAGGGGTCTCGGCGGAGCTGATCCAAGCCCACCACGTCGTCAGCCCCGAGGTCGCCGAAGCCCTAGCACTAGGGGCGACGGAGCGCCTCGATGCCGAGGTAGGCATCGGCACGACAGGGCTTGCTGGTCCTGGAGGAGGCGAACCGCTTCACCCCGTAGGTCAGGTGTGCATTGCCTCTGTCTACCGTAGCCGTGACGGGCTACATACCCGCTCCAAGACCCTCCAGCTACTGGGGAGCCGTGAGGAGAATATCCAGCAGGCCATCCACGAAGCTCTACGGCTCACCCTCGAGCTCCTCGAAGCTCACCCCTGAAGACCAACCCCTCTAAACTCACCTCGTCATGCGACAGCCCCTCCCCACACCGAGCAAGCGTCGCCGCTCCGCTCGGCTAGGCTTCACGCTCCTCCTTCCCCTCTTTATCTCCCTCGGTCTCTTCGCTGGAGAGCCCGCCACTGATCCCGTAGAGACCCTCTACTATACGGGCCTTCGCTACCGAGTAGGAGAAGCTCCTGGCTGGGGGAAGGGACTGCCCGTACTCACCTCGATCCGCCCCTACAGCCCCGCTGCTCTGGGCGGGCTTCAGGCCGGGGACATACTCCTCGAAGTCGATGGAGTCGCTACCTCTGGCCTCTCTTCGGAGGAGGTAGACGAACTCCTCCGGAGCCCCGAGCGCCAGCATCTCCTTACCCTCCTTCGTATCGGGGCGGGACGCTTGATCCACCTCCTCCATCCTAGTAGTAAGCCGAGCACGGCACTGAGCGAGCGGGAGCTGGCTTACGCCTTCGGAGGCTACAGTCCCGAAGACCAAGAGTCGACCGAGCGGGTACTACCCTTCACCTTCTCTTCGAATGCTACCTTCGACTGGTCACAGGCGAAGACCTTTGCCTTTGCCCCCTCTTCCTCAGGGGACAAGAGCCTCGACGACGCACTCTACGGGCGAATAGCTCAGCTCCTGGAGGCACGAGGGCTAAAGCAGCAGTCGAGCAGTCCTGACCTGGTCATCCAGAGCCTCTACACCCTCGACAGGAGCGCTGGTCTTCACTTCCAGCTCCAGGTAGAACGCTCGGGGGCTCCCGACGACATCCTCTGGAGAGCGGAGAGTATGGAGCTGGCCCCCACAGCCTCGACGATGGATAGCTATGCACGGGAGGTCCTGCCCCTCGTCCTCCATGCCTTCCCCTACATCCCTACAGCGGAGCGCCCCGTCTATCGCAAGGATACCCGCCGCTACCTCTACACGGGCATCCTCTACGACAAGCACGACCTCAGCCGTATCGCTGACGTCGAGGACGCCTCCCCCGCCTTCGTAGCAGGTCTACGCTCGGGCGACCGCATCCTCCGCATCGGGGGCAAGGCACTTACCCCCACCTCTCTGGAGGCGCTCTCCGAGAAGTACCGAGACTTCCTCTCCGACACCTATAAGCATCGCATCCAGCTCCGAGACGGCTCGGGAAGCCATGCTTGGGCTCAGGGCAGCTACGGCAGTATCAAGAAGGCTCTGGAGCGGGAGAAGTATGCGGCGGTCTTCAGTTACCTCTTCGCCTTCCGTCCCTACGTCGATGACGCCAAGACGACGGAGCTAAGCTTCGAAGTAGAGCGGGACGGCGAGCGCTACACGCTCAGCATCCAGCCTCTTCTGAGAGACGAATCCACACTTATCTCCCAATGATCCTACCATGGACACCCAGCCCCTATCGACCTATCAACTAGGGCGAGTACAGTCGCTCCCCATCCTTCGCCTCGTCTCTATCGGTGCCTACCTAGACGGGGGGATCCAAGACATCCTCCTCCCGCTACGCTATCTCCCCGAAGGTAGTCAGGTGGGGGACGAGGTCTCAGTCTTCGTCTATCAGGACAATGAGGGAAGGCTCATCGCTACGACGCTCACCCCGCTGGCCCAAGTAGGGGAAGTGGCCTACCTGCGCTGTAGCTCCGTGACCGAAGCAGGCGCCTTCCTCGAATGGGGGATACACAAGGACCTCTTCGTCCCCTTCCGTGAGCAAGCCTCCAAGATGCTAGAGGGCTACAGCTATGTCGTCTACCTCTACGTCGATGCCCTCAGCGGGAAGATCGTCGGCTCAGCACGACTCTCCAAGCACCTGAGCAATACGCCCGCCGACTACGCACCAGGCTCACGCGTCTCCTGTCTGGTCACTGAGCAGCACGAACTCGGCTACCGCTGTGTCATCGAGGATCGCCACTGGGGACTCCTCTACGGCGATACTACGCCACGCATGCTCCAGCGTGGTGAGCGGGTCGAGGCCTACGTGATCCGCCTGAGGGAGGACAATAAGGTGGACCTCTCCTTCACCCCCGTGGGCTACCAGAAGGTAGACAGCGAGCAGGCACGCCTGCTCGCTCTCATCGACCAGCATGGCGGGCGTCTTCCCCTCGGGGACAAGAGCCCGGCAGAGGAAGTCATGCGCCTCACAGGTATGAGCAAGAAGACCTTTAAGATGGTCCTCGGCGCCCTCTACAAGGCGGGGCTCGTCACCCTCGCTCCAACGGAAGTGCGGAAGCACTAGCTCCGAGGGGCGAGCTCTTCTTGCCTCACTCCTAGTACCAGTAGTACCTTCTCAGAGGCACTACTGGTACCACCCGAGGGGCGCTACTGGTGCCTCTCAGCGCTCCGCACGAGCGCCTCTCCACCCCGCACACAAGCGCCTCGCTCCTTCGCTCAAGCCGAACGGAGGGGCCCGGCCTCGGCCTCCGCTGGAGGCTCACCCTTTTGATTCACCTCTAATCCCACATGATGCATAGATCTCTACGACTACTCTCCCTCCTCCTCTCCCTGACGGCTCTCATCGAGACAGCCCTAGCTAAGCCCGTCGACCGAGCTACCGCCTCTCAGCTGGCTCGCAAAGTGCTCGGTACGGGCCAAGGCTCAGCACGAAGTCTGGAGCATCTCCAGCTCACCGAGCGCCCCACCTACTATATCTATCAGATAGGTGGAGGCGGGGGCTTTGCCCTCATTGCCAAGGACGACACGGCAGGCGCCCTCATCGGCTACAGCCACCGAGGCGCCTTTGATCTGGAGCACATGCCCCAGTCGCTGAGGGAGCTCTTCTCTACGCTTGACAAGCCCCTCTCAGAGAGACGCTTGGGGCAAGAGGCACGAGCCTTCGACTACCCTCCGAAGCATGGGCGAGCCATCCAGCCCCTACTCAGCTCCAACTGGGGGCAAGGGCATCCCTACAGCCTCTATACACCGACCTATACCGACAGCGACGGAGACCAGCAGCACATGTACGCTGGGTGTGTCGCCGTGGCGATGGCACAGGTGATGTACTTCCACAAGTGGCCTAACGAGGGGACGGGATCAAGGACGCATAGCCAGCTCGGCTATCGGGACTTCTCCGCCAGCCACTATCGCTGGAGCGACATGCGCCCCTCGTATGGAGATAGGGAGCGCTATATCGGTTCGGGCAATAGCCGCCGTGTTCGTCCTGACGACGACCCAATATTTACCTCCGTGGCGCAGCTCATGGCCGACCTCGGGGTATCGGTCGGGATGGGCTACACGCAGTACGCTAGCAGTACCTCGTCGGAGATGGCAGCAGCAGCCTTCCAGACCTACTTCAAGTACGACGCTACCAGTGCCCTCTCGGCCTCGACGCTAGGGATCACGACCATCGAGCGTCTCATCAGAGAGGAGCTCGAAGCTGGTTTCCCCGTCTACGTCAGTGGACTGAGCAGAAGTGGGGGGAAGATCTCGGGCCACGCTTGGGTCATCGATGGGATGGACGCTCGAGGGCTATTTCATATGAACTTCGGGTGGGACGGGAGCAGTGATAGCTTCTTCTCTCTTCGTCACATCGCACCAGGACAGGCAGGGAATGAATTCGGCGGGCGTAAGGTCAACTTCTCCCAAGGCATACAGATCATCCTTGCCCACCCCAAGCGTCCTGGTACTGCCCCGCTCTCCGACGAGGCTAAGCGCCTAGGAGCGGGCGGACTCTCCAGCCACTCCTCCGCCCTACTACGCCTACACGGCTCGGGAGGCTTCAAGCGTACCCGCACCCCGTCGATAGATGTAGAGTTCGGAGGCTTCATCAATAAGGGTCTCCCCTTCACAGGGGACTATGGCTACGGGCTCTACGACGCTCAGGAGCGCCTCATCCGTATCTACCCCTCGAAGTACCACAGCCAGGGGGGATTCACTAAGGCTAAGCTCTATGGCTCCATGGTCGATGGTCAGTACATCAGCGATGACATGGCCGAGCAAGACCGTCTAGACATCTCAGGCCTCCCCGCTGGTATCTATGCCCTGCGTCCGCTGAGCTCACGCCTCGGGGAGGATGGGAGCTGGGGCCCTTGGCAGGAGATCCTCTATGCCCCCACCCTAGGCCTTCGCCTCACGGAGAGCGAGATCGAGGTGATCGAGGAGGATGGCTTCAATAGAGGCTTCCAGATCATGGAGTCGCTACGTCAGCCGAAGCTCTGTGCCGGCGACGAGGTGCGCCTACCGATCCTACTGAAGCATCTGGGTGCTACCAGCCGAGACACCCAGCTAGCCCTTCGCCTCTATGATGAGGCAGGCCAGCTCGTCGAAGGCTTCAGAGAGCCCAGCCCGGTGAAACTAGAGTTCACCCCCATGGAGACGCATCTCGTCCACCTCCCACTCTCGCTCCCAGAGACCCTCAGAGCAGGGCGCTACCGTCTTGCCCTCGAGGTCAAGGACGGGGAGGGAAGCACGACCTACCCCACCCAGCTCTACCAGCTCCGTGAGGAGAACTTCCTCACCGTGTCCACCTCCTTTGCAGAGCGTCTACAGGCCTTCGACGCCCGTATCCTCGACCGAAGAGGGCAGGAAGTGACGAACTACCCAGTAGACCTGACGCAAGGGGCGAACCCTCGCCTCGAGGTGAGCGTCAAGACGCCTCCCTCGAAGCCCATAGGCAAGGAGCTAGGCACCCTTCGCCTCTACCTAGAAGATCCTACCACAGGGCATCGTACCCTCATCGGGACAGAGGCGCTCAAGACCGAGTCTCCCTTCTACGTCCTGACCACAAGGGTCAAGAGTGAAGCGCTCACCCAAGAGCTCCTCGGCGGGCTCACCACGGGGAAGGCCTACCGAGTCGTAGCAGAAGTGACCTTCGCTGGAGAGGTCTACGACGCTTGGGCGCCCGATGAGAAGGCGATCTACCTGACCTTCGTCACAGGACGGAAGGAAGAGGCTGCCCCCACCCCCGAGATCCATCCTGCTCACCCCACGACAGAGGTAGAGCCCACTCCCGGTCCCGCACCGAAGCCCCAGCCTGATCCCGAGCCTAAGCCAGAGCCAGCACCCGAACCTCAGCCCACCCCTGAGCCTCAGCCTGCGCCCGACCCTCAGCCTACTCCTCCCCCGACACCTAAGCCACTCCCTGAGCCTGAGCCCCAGCCTAAGGAAGAGGAGGCGCACCCAGCCCTCCGCTACTTCCCCACCGAGAGCCGTGTCGAGGTCAGCGGTAAGGAGCTCCTCCGCCTAGAGGTCTTCGACCTGATGGGTCGCCGGTGCATCCATCAGCCTCTCAGCGGTGTCTCACGGGCAAGCTTATCCCTAGCGCCCCTTCCCCAGGGCATCTACCTCGTGCGTGTCCTCGACGGAGGAAGCTACACGACGCACCGCCTAGCTCGCTGATCACGATGACCCAAGGAGTCCACACTCAGACCAAGCTAGCCTCTCCCTCCTCCCCACTAGGGGCTGAGGGCGAGGCTCGCTTCTTCGCCCCTATCATCCCCTATCCTTCCCTCCTAGCACATGCAGCATCCCTTCCGTCCTAGCGACCAAGTCAGGGCTACCCTACGAGCGATGAACGAAGCATCGGCTCTGGGGAAGCCCTTCTTCTTCGTCCTCGACTTCGAGCTTCAGGAGGCGCTCTTCTTCCCTGACCCGCTCCGCCAGCACGACGGGTCGATCTTCTTCGATTTTCCCTCAGCCAGGACACCCGAGCCCCCAGGGAGGAAGCGCCCCATCTCCCTCACTCCTCGCCCTGAGCCACTACAGCGGTATCAAGAGCGCTTCCGCATCATCCACGACGGGCTCATGCGGGGGGATAGCTTCCTGACAAACCTCACCCTTCGTACGCCTATCGAGACCGAAGCCAGCCTAGAGGACATCTACTGCTCCTCTAGCGCTACCTATCGGGTACTCCTGCCCCATCGCTTCGTCTCCTTCTCTCCCGAGCGCTTCGTGACCCTCAGGGGTTCCGAACTGACGACACACCCGATGAAGGGGACGATCGACGCTCGCCTGCCCGACGCAGCTGGGCGCCTCCGGGAGGACTACAAGGAGGGCTGTGAGCACCATACCATCGTCGATCTGATGCGCAACGACCTTAGTCGGGTCTCGGCAGAGGTGCATGTTCGGCGCTTCAAGTACTTGACGGAGCTCCACACCACCTCGGGCCCTCTCCTACAGATGAGCTCGGAGATCGTGGGACAGATCGACCGAAGCCAGGGCCTTGCCTTAGGGGATCTTCTCCTGGAGCTCCTACCTGCGGGATCGATCAGTGGCGCCCCTAAGTGCCGTACCGTTGAGCTCATCCAAGAGGCCGAGGGAGTACCACGTGGCTTCTACACGGGCATCTGTGGCTACTTCGACGGCGAAGCTCTAGACTCGGCCGTCCTGATACGCTTCATCGAAGAGACGCCCACGGGCGAACTCTTCTACCGCTCTGGGGGTGGCATCACCATCAACAGCCTATGCCAAGACGAGTATCACGAATGCTTACAGAAGATCTACATCCCGCAGAGTTAGGTGAGGTGCCCCTATTTATCGAGACCCTGATGCTTCGCTCTGGGGAGCTCGTCCGAACGGAGCTTCACCGAGAGCGGATACGCTACACCCTCGAGACCGAGCTAGCTCGTCGGGGGGAGGGAGCACGCTCACCTCTCCTCTCCCAGCTCTACTCCTCTGCACCGCTTGCCGAGGTAGATCGCTTCCTCACTCAAGAGTGCCTTGATCCAGAGAAGACCTATCGCCTCACCCTCGGCTACGGGCTCAGCGGGATCGTCTCCCTACGCCTCATCCCCTACGAGCGACGGATGATCCGAGCCCTACGCCCCACGCTCCTTCCCCCGAACTTCGACTACAGCCTCAAGTGGGCGGACAGGAGCTTCTTCGACCAAGTCAAGGCGTCTTTGCCTCGGGATGAAGAGCCCCTCTTCCTCCGCCCCGACGGGACGATCACCGACACCTCCTATACCAATGTGGTCGTGGAGCTATCAGAAGGTCTCTTCACCCCCGCCCGTCCCCTCCTTCGGGGGACACAGCGAAGCTACCTCCTTCGCCTAGGGCTGATCAGAGAGGATGACGCCCTGACCCTCGAGAAGATCCAGAGTGCTCAGCGCCTCCTACTGATCAATGCGCTCCTCCCCCTCGACGAGGCGATCGAGCTCCCTCCAGAAGCTCTTATTCCCAGCGACCTTCAGAGGGAGTAAAAAGGGATCTACGGTAGATCGCCTTGACGACCTACGGTAGGTCGCATCGACGACCCACAGTAGGTTTTTTCGACGATCTACCGTAGGTCGCAAAATGGGCTCCTCTAAGCCCCCATTCCAGCGCACCTTGTACCAGCCCTCCGAAGCATCTATTCCAGCCAAGGGGAAACGACCGAAGAAATTGCCCCGAAGCACCAGAGCTTGGCGAAGTAAGATTTTATTTCTACCTTTGCAGGGCAATTACGGAGCTCCGCTCTGCACAGCATGCGGCTGTGGTGTAATTGGTAGCCACGTCAGACTTAGGATCTGATGCCGCGAGGCGTGGGGGTTCGAGTCCCTTCAGCCGCACAAGACAAGCTGTCTATTCCTTCGAAGGATAGGCAGCTTGCTTCGTTTAGTCCATTTGGTAAATGGAGCTCGGTGATGTACCTTTGCCAGCGAAAGAACTAAGGACAAAGGGGTGCTCTCCCGACTCGGGCGAGCTGAGATGATACCCTCAAGACCTGATCCAGATCATACTGGCGTAGGAATTGTTCATCTACCGCGCGTACCCTCCCCCTTCAGCTCTGCATTACTAATTCGTACCAATCGGTAATTGTATGATGAAGCGAAAAACCCTTCTCTCTGTCGTAGCTCTATCTGCTACGGCTACCCTACCCTTCACTGCCTACGCCTCGACCTTCGCCGAGCAAGATAGCCTCAAGACGCACCGCCTCGAAGAGGTGCAAGTGACCGCTACCCGTGCCTCGGATCGGACGCCGATGTCCTTCTCCAATCTCTCGAAGGCACAGCTCCAGAAGGCTAACCTCGGCCTAGATGTCCCCTACCTCCTCCTGCAGACTCCCTCCGTGGTCGCTACTAGCGAACCAGGGATAGGTATCGGCTACACCTACCTGCGTGTACGTGGGGTCGACGCCGCAGGGATCAATATCATGACCAACGGCGTCCCCCTCAACGACTCCGAGAGTCAGGGCGTCTTCTGGGCCAACATGCCCAACTTCTCCTCCAGCATCCAGGATGCACAGCTCCAGCGTGGTGTCGGTACTTCGTCCAACGGGTCAGCAGCCTTCGGGGCAAGTCTCAACCTCCGCACCGACCACTTCGCCATGACCCCTACAGCTACCCTCTCCCTCCTTGGCGGAGCCTACAATACCTTCCGTCGGGAGGTACATGCTTCGACGGGACGTATCGCTGAGCACTGGGCGCTCGAAGCCCGACTAGGGAAGACGACGACCGATGGCTATATCGATCGCAGTGGTACAGCGGGGACCTCGTATTTCCTGCAGGGAGGCTACTTCGGGGAGAATACCATCCTCAAGCTCCTCTCCTTCGGTGGGAAGCAACGCACAGGGATCGCCTGGAATGGACTGAGCGCCACAGAGGAAGCGACCTACGGCCGTCGCTATAACTCCGCCGGGCATATGAACCCTAAGAGTACTCCAGCCGATGCCCGCTATCGGTACAATACCGATAACTACGAGCAGAACCATCTGCAGGCTCAGCTCACCCAGCGACTCAGCGAAGGGCTCGTCCTCAACCTTACTGCCCATTACACCCAAGGCTACGGCTTCACCGACGAGTACCGCACGGGGCGTAAGCTCAAGGAGTATGGGCTGAAGGAGTTCATCCTGCGGGATGCTGATGGACAGGCGATCCTAGATAAGGACGGCAAGGAACAAAAGGTCAAAAAGATCACCCTCCTCCGTACCAAGTACCTCGACAATGACTTCTATGGCGGGATAGCTACCCTAGAGTATAAGGCTCATCGTCTGGAGCTCACCACAGGGCTCTCCGCTAACCACTATGTCGGGGATCACTACGGCGAGCGTACCCCCGTCACCCCTTATCCCTATCAGGTAGAGCCTAACGAACGCTACTACGAGGACCGTGCACACAAGACCGATCTCTCGGGCTTCACGAAGGCTACCTTTGAGGTGGCTCGAGAGCTCAATCTCTTTGCCGACCTGCAGTATCGCTTCATAGACTACCGTATCAAGGGATCGATCGATCACTTCACGGGGGGCAAGCAGCAGCAGATGGATCTCAAGAAGACCTTCAGCTTCTTCAACCCTAAGGCGGGGCTCTTCTATCAGTTCGCTCCCCAGCATCATGTCTATGGATCTGTCGCTGTAGCGCACCGTGAGCCCAACCGCAAGCATTACACGGAGGTCAGCGAAGCCCAATACCCCCGTGCCGAGCGACTCACCGACTACGAGCTGGGGTACGGCTTCCGTAGTCGCACCTTCACTGCAGGGCTCAACCTCTACTATATGGACTATAAGGATCAGCTCGTACTCAACGGGAAGATGAGCGATGTCGGCGGTTACCTCAGCGAGAATGTCGCTAAGAGCTACCGTGCCGGGGTAGAGGTGAACGCCTCGTGGCTCATCCTGCCTTCCCTTCGTTGGGATCTAGCCCTCGGGACCAGTCGCAATAGGATCAAGTCCTACACCCTCTACGCTTGGAGCGACAAAACCTACGAGGAGGTAGCGACGACGTACACGAATGTGCCGATCGCCTATTCACCCGAGCTCACCCTGAGCAATACCCTGACCTTCAGCCACCGAGCCTTCGAAGCAGCCCTCACCTCTCAGTATGTGGGAGCGCAGTATCTGGACAATACCGGGAGCAAGGATCGTAGCCTACCTAGCTATCATGTAGCAAGCCTCCGTCTGAGCTATGACCTCCCTGTGCGTCGTCTGAAAGCATGGCGCCTCAGCCTGCAGGTCAATAACCTCCTTGACGCTAAGTATGCGAGCAACGGGAGTGCCTACTACACCTTCGACAAGACGGGAGCTATCCAGTCGTCTAAGTCCGTCTACCCACAGGCAGGCATCCACGTCTTCGTAGGATCGACGATCACCCTCTAAGCACCCTTCTCCCTCTCTATACCCTACTCTATGGACCTCCTCCACTTCATCTCCTCGCATCCTCTAGAGCTAGTCACCGTCGTCGTCTCACTGATCTGGCTCTACCTAGAGTACCGAGCAAGTATCTGGCTCTGGCCTGTGGGTATCCTCCTGCCTCTACTCTGGATACCCATCTGCTGGCAGAGTCGTCTCTATGGCATGCTCGCTATCAACATCTACTATCTCGTGACGAGTATCATCGGCTGGGTAGTGTGGCTCCAGAAGCGAGGGGATGAGGCGGAGGAGAAGCCCATCACGGATATCAGCCTTCGCACGGCACTAGTCTATGCCCTGGGAGCTATCGTGGGTTACCTCGGTCTCCTACAGCTCCAGCCCTTCATCCCCGAGTGGCAAGTCCCTTGGGCAGATGCACTGACGACCATCGCTTCCGTCATAGGTATGATCTGGATGGCACGGAAGTGGCGACAGCACTGGCTCTGCTGGATCCTAGCCAATGCTGCAGGCTTCGTCGCCCTCTATGGAGCAGAGGATTACATCTCCTCCTTCGTCTATGTGGTGAACTTCATCACGGCCTTCTTCGGCTACCGCAAGTGGGGGCGTCTGATGTGCTCCCACGACGAAGCACTTGTCCAGACCACCCAGCACTAGAATAGCTACCCACCCTCTACCCATGCGCTACTATCCCCTCTTCACCCAAGAGAACCTACCCAAGACCCTCATCATCGCCAATGGCGCCTTCCCCAAGGCTCCTACCCCGCTGGCACTCATCGACCGCTGGCGCAGTGGCGAGGCGGGCTATAGTCTCACCTGCTGTGATGGAGCAGTCAATAAGCTCCGTCAGTACACCGACAAGCTCCCCGATGCTGTGGTAGGTGATCTGGACTCGGTATCGTCGGGTCTGAAGGATCTCCTTGATGGGCGTATCCATCACTTCCCCGATCAGGATACCAATGACCTGACCAAGACGATGAAGTTCATCCACAGTCAGGGGGGGAAGCGCCCCATCACGCTCCTCGGGGCAAGTGGAGGACGAGAAGATCATCTGCTGGCTAATCTCTGTCTCCTGACCACCTACAGCGAACTGGTCAGCGACCTAGTGATGCTCACCGACGAAGGCTACTTCCTACTCCTCACGGAGCCCTCGGAGGTAGAGATCCTCGTAGGACAGCAGTTCTCCGTCTTCAACTTCCAGCAGACCCCCATCTCCCTGAGGGGAGCTCACTGGCCTCTAGAGCACTACACCCTGCCTCAGCTCTGGTGTGGCTCGCTCAACCGAGCCAGTGCTAGTCGCCTCAGCATCGACACGACGAGTCCCATCCTCCTCTACCTAGCTAATGTCTAGCCACCCACCTCTCACGATCGTCCTTCGAGCCCTTGGCGAGCTCGATCCTCGTGGGGTACATCCCCCGAGCAGTATGGAGCTGGAGCTGTGTCTCGGCTACAGTAGAGAGGAGCTAGACGAAGCCTTCCGAGCCCTCTACGACCATCCTATGGAGGACGTCCTTGACCTCTTTGCTCAGGAGCGTCTCCTGCTGTGCCCAAGCGAGCTCCTCGACGATTATACTGGGCAGGTGACTATGGAGCATGGCTACACGGGTGAGCTGTACTACAGCTACTTCCCCTACCGCTTCGGTGAACTCCTTCTAGCGACGACTCCCCACGGGCTGTGCTTTAGTAGTTTCACTCTGGGGAATCGTGAAGAGGCAAGGAATCACCTCATGGGAGGCCACCCCCACGTAGCACACTTCCACGAAGAGACCCACCCGATCTTAGAGCAAGCGATGAGGTACTTAGCCGAGCCGACGACAGAGCCTCTTCCCCCGCTTCATCTCATAGGTACGCTCTTCCAGCGATCAGTCTGGCAGACGATGCTCCTCATCCCTCGAGGAGGGTGTATCAGCTACCAAAGGATCGGCCAAGCACTAGGCCTCCCTCAGGCGACCCAAGCTATCGGCACGGCCGTCGGTGCTAATCCTCTGGCTCCCTTCATCCCCTGCCACCGAGTGCTCCCCAAGGAGCATACCCTCGGCTTCTACCACTGGGGGACGGGGCTGAAGGCTGCTCTACTTGCCCCCGAATTACTCTAGCCTCTCTAGAGCTCACCGAGGCTCTACCCTGACCACAGGTCTCACTGCGACGCCCCCACACCGAGGGCGAAGCTGAGGCCTGTGGTTTTATGCTATTGGACGAGGAGGAAAGGTGGAGGAAAGGACCAAGTAGTGTAAACTTTCTTTACACACCCTCTGTTTTCCTTTTGCAGGTTTAACGAAAGAATTATCCAATAGCCATTATATGAGTATCAATTTACCCCAGTCTACACTTCCCCGCGTCGTCATCGCAGGTGGGGGCTTCGCAGGACTCAAGCTCGCTCAAGACCTCGACGCTCGCCTCTTCCAGATCGTCCTCATTGACCATCATAATTACCATCAGTTCCCCCCGCTGATCTACCAGGTAGCATCGTCGGGGCTGGAGCCCAGCTCGATCGCCTTCCCCTTCCGTGCAGCCTTCCGGAGGAAGAAGAACTTTGTCTTCCGTCTTGCTAATGTCATCGGGGTAGCACCCGAGCGCAAGTGCCTCCTCACCTCTGTAGGCGAAGTCGAGTATGACTACCTCGTACTGGCCTGCGGTGGGACGACGAACTTCTTCGGCAACGAGCAGATCGCCCGCCACAGCCTCCCGATGAAGACGCTCTACGAATCAATGAACCTCCGCAATGTCCTCCTCCAGAATATCGAGAAGGCACTCGTATCCGATAGCCCCGAAGCCCGTGAAGCGCTCCTGACGGTAGCCATCGTAGGCGGTGGTCCTTCGGGCGTAGAGATCGCAGGGGCACTAGCCGAGATGAAGCGCTACGTCCTACCGAAGGACTACCCTTACCTTGAGACGGAGCAGTTCAAGATCCACCTCATAGACGCCTCGCCCCGCCTTCTGATGGCTATGAGCGAGAAGAGCTCTGCCACGGCTACCAAAGGTCTAGAGGCTATGGGCGTAGAGATCCATCATCAGACGATGGTCACCGACTATGATGGCAAGACGCTCACCCTAGGGGATGGGACGAAGATGAATACACGGACGGTCATCTGGGTGAGTGGTATCGTAGCCAATACCCTCGAAGGTCTTTCGCCCGAAGCCATGGGTAGAGGCAAGCGTCTCCTCGTCGACGGGCACAATGAACTCCTAGGCTATCCCGGGATCTTCGCCCTCGGCGACCAGTGCCTCATGACGGCAGATCCCGCCTATCCTCAGGGGCACCCACAGATGGCACAGGTAGCGATCCAGCAGGCCGTACTGCTGGCGAAGAACCTCAAAGCCCGTGAGGAAGGGCGTGAAGAGAAGACCTTCCACTACCGAGATCTCGGTTCGATGGCCACCATCGGACGCAACCGTGCCGTCGCAGAGATCGGTAAGGCGAAGTGGGGTGGCTTCACCGCCTGGATCCTTTGGCTCGTCGTACACCTTCGCTCCATCCTCTCCGTGCGCAACAAGGTCATCGTCCTGCTGAACTGGGTCTGGAACTACGCGACCTACGACCGCTCGCTGCGCCTCATCCTCAAGCGCCACGTCCCCGTCGAGCCCTACGAAGCTCGTCGGGAGCGTCTGGAGAATAGAGACACGCACGTCGACTAGCGCCGAGCCCTACTTTCCCCTTTCTATTTTCAGCCCTTCGCTCTCCCTCGTCAGCATGCTGATAGAAGCGGGCGAAGGGCTTTGTCACAAACCCGCTCACCAAGCGGGCTGGAGAGGTGCTCTGGAAGGAGGCGAAAAAAACCTACTGTAGGTCGCTTCACCGACCCACGGTAGGTCGTCGAGACGACCTACAGTAGGTTTTCCAGACGACCTACCGTAGGGTCCTTTTTTGCCCCCTCGGGAGGGGGTAGAAATTCCCCTACCTCACCCCCATCGGAGCGCCCTCAGGAGCGAGGGCCTAGCTCCCCCTAGTGCGGGATCGATCCCTAGCCTTAGACTCCCCTCCAAAAAAGCTATATTTGTACACTTAATAAGTCAATGAATCTATCGAATCTCATAGCGCTATGAAATTTACTGTCACCAGCAACGACCTTCTCCAGCAACTGCAGGCTGTAGCGAAAGTCATCTCCAGCAAGAGTGTGGCGGCTGTACCCGTACTCGAGAACATCCTCTTTGAGCTCCAGGGACACATCCTCACCCTCACGGCTTCGGACCTCAGTAACCGTCTGACTTGCTCCATCGCTGTCAACAACCAAGGCGAAGATGGGGCTTTCGCCGTACGTGCTGGTATCGTACTCGACTCTCTCAAGGAGCTCCCCGACCAGCCCATCGAGATCGAAGTCGAGGAAGGGAAGGCGACCGTCACCTACAGCAACGGGCACTATAGCTTCCTGACCACGGCAGCAGACATCTACCCCGAAGGGATCATCCTCGAGGAAGCTCGTACGCTCGAAGTCCCCGCACAAGCCCTGCTCAAGGGTCTGGAGCGTACGGTCTTCGCCGCCAGTGACGACGATCGTCGTCCCGTGATGACTGGGGTGTATCTCGACTTCTTCGAGGACAAGCTCGTCTGCGTCGCCTCCGATGGTCGCATCCTAGCTCGCCATACCGACTCGAACATCAAGAGCGAGGCTGCCGCTGCCTTCTGCCTACCCGCTCGTATCGCACTCCTGCTGACTCGTGGCCTTCTGGCTAAGGAGACCGAACCCGTGCAGATCAGCTTCGACACGAAGAACGTAACCTTCACGATGAAGGGAGGCGCCCTGACGGCTCGTCTGCTGGATGGGAAGTTCCCGAACTACAACTCCGTGATCCCTCCCTCCTCACCCCACAATATCACGGTGGACAAGGATCAGCTCTTCTTCGCCTCGAAGCGTGCTGCCATCTTCTCCAACCGTGCGAGCAACCTCGTCATCTTCGACTTCGCCGACGGAGCGATCCGCATCTCGAGCCAGGACCTCGATCTCTCGATCGCAGCCGAAGAGACCATCCCTTGCTCTGGGCAGGAACCAGGGACCCGTGTGCGCATTGGCTTTGACTTCAATTACCTCCAGCGTATCCTACAGAGCCTCTCGAGCGAGCAGATCCAGATCAGCCTGGCAGACCAGACTCGTGCGGGCATCATCACCCCGCTGACGACCGACGACGGGGTAGACATCTGCACGCTGATCATCCCTATGAAGCTCCTCGGCGAATAGCCTGGTCTTCCCATCAAGGATAGTATATGAAGCTCCATCTACAGCGCCCGATCGTCGTCTTCGACCTAGAGACGACGGGCGTACAGATCACTCGTGACCGTATCGTCGAGATCTCGATCCTCAAGGTGCATCCCGACGGCGAGCAGGAGACGAAGACACGGCGCATCAACCCCGAGATGCCCATCCCTCAGGAGGCGACAGCTGTACACGGTATCACCGATGCCGACGTAGCAGACTGCCCGACCTTCGCCCAGGTAGCTCGTAGCCTCTACAGCTGGATCGAAGGCTGTGACATCGCTGGCTTCAACTCCAACCGCTTCGACGTGCCGATGCTCGTCGAGGAGTTCCTCCGTGCGGGAGTCGCTGTAGACTTCGACGACAGACACTTCATCGACGTGCAGACCATCTACCACAAGATGGAGCGCCGTACGCTGGAGGCTGCCTACAAGTTCTACTGCTCCAAGACCCTGGAGAATGCCCATTCGGCCGAGGCCGACACACGGGCGACCTTCGAGGTACTGGAGGCACAGCTGGATCACTACCCCGAGGAACTAACCAACGACGTCGCAGCGCTGGCCGAGTTCTCTAGCTACGGCCGACGGGTGGACTTCGCTGGTAGTCTCGCCTTCAACGACCAAGATGAGATCGTCATCAACTTCGGTAAGTACAAGGGAGTACCCGTCACCGAGGTCTTCCGTCGGGACTCAGGCTACTACAGCTGGGTGATGGGCGCTCAGTTCCCTCTGGAGACCAAGCGGTGGTTCTCCCGACTCTACCAACAGGCACGACAAGGCAATGGGAGTACTCAGAGATAAGCACATCGTACTCGGCATCTCGGGAAGTATAGCGGCTTACAAGGCTGCCGTCCTGACCCGTCTGCTCGTCCGTCAGGGTGCAGAGGTGCAGATCGTCATCACACCAGCGGGCAAGGAGTTCATTACCCCGATCACGCTCTCTGCCCTATCCTCCCGCCCGGTGATCAGTGAGTTCTTCAGCGGGCTGGACGGTACCTGGAATAGCCACGTCGATATAGGTCTCTGGGCCGATGCTATGGTCATCGCCCCCGCTACCGCCTCTACTATTGGGAAGATGGCACATGGGATCGCTGACAACATGCTCCTGACCACCTACCTCTCGATGAAGGCGCCTGTCTTCGTCGCTCCAGCGATGGATCTGGATATGTTCGCTCATCCTTCGACGACGGACAATCTGGATCTTCTGGCCCAGAGAGGTAACTTCATCATCGAGCCTCAGTCCGGTGAGCTGGCTAGCCACCTCGTAGGTAAGGGCCGTATGGAGGAGCCTGAGGGAATAGTCGCCGTCCTTGAGGACTTCTTCTCCTCTACCCTTGACTACGAGGGTAAGCGTGTAGTGATCACCGCAGGGCCGACCCACGAGGCGATCGACCCCGTTCGCTTCATAGGTAATCACTCGACAGGACGGATGGGCATTGCTCTAGCCGATGAGCTAGTTCGTCGTGGAGCGTACGTAGACCTTATCCTCGGGCCTTCGGCACTGAAGCCCTCCGACGCAGTGCACGTCGAGCGGGTGACGACCGCTGAAGAGATGCTCCGAGCTACCGAGGCTGTCATCGACACGGCAGATATCGCCATCTTCGCCGCCGCTGTAGCCGACTACCGCCCTCGTATAAGACATACCGAGAAGATCAAGCGGGAGCACGAGAGTGAGCTTGACCTCGAGCTGGTACGCAATCCCGATATAGCTGCCACGCTGGGAGCAAGGAAGCGATCCGACCAGTTCTTCGTAGGTTTTGCTCTAGAGAGCAATGCGGGTGTCGACGAAGCTAAGCGTAAGATGCAGGCCAAGGGCTTCGATGCCATTGTCCTGAACAGTCTGCAAGACTCCGGCGCTGGCTTTGGGCACGAGACGAACAAGGTCACCATATTCGACCAAGAGGGATCCATCGAAGCGTACGAACTGAAGAGTAAGGATGCTGTAGCCCGAGACATCGCTAGCTTCATCATCAAGCGCCTCGGTTAGTTCGCCTCCATAGTCCTGTGATCGGATGCGCCTCGGTATCCTCAGTTTCCTCTGCCTCCTACTCTGCTCTCGAGGGCTCTCCCATGCCGAGGAGCTCCGGGTCGCTGTAGAGGTACGTGCCGAAGCCCTTGGGGAGTCCGATCGCACCCGCTACGAGACCCTCCAGAGGCAACTATCCGATCTCTTCAACCGAACCCACTGGACAGATCTCGTCTATCAGGATGAAGAGCGTATCGAAGCGACCTTCACACTGATCCTCCTTGAGCGTAAGGGAGAAGGGGACTACACCGCAGAGGTGGTCATCTCCGCCCGTCGCCCTGTCTACCACTCCGACTATCAGACGACGACCCTCCTCCTCAGAGAGCGGGGGATCAGCTTCAGCTACCTTGCCGGAGACCAGCTCACCTACAGGGAGACGGAGCTGGATCATAGCCTCGTTGCCCTGGTCGCCTACTACGCCCTCTACCTCATCGCCACAGATCTAGACAGCTTCTCTCCTCTAGGGGGAAGCCTCCTCCAGCCCCGTCTCAGCACGCTCCTCTCTACCGCTGCTAGTCGCCCCGACTGGCAGGGCTGGTCGAGCTCGGAGCGTGATCTCAGTCACTACCGACGCGTGAGTCGCTTTCTCTCCAGTGAAGAGGAGGTCTACCGCAAGTGCTGGTATCGCTATCACCGCCTTGGTCTCGACCGGATGGCCGACGCCCCAGAGGAAGCAAGGAAGGTCATCCTCGACATACTCCGAGAGCTAAGCACCTTCGCCAAGAGTCACTTCCTCTCGCCCTCCCTCTCCGAGCTGGAGAGTGCTAAGCTCCCCGAGATCGTGGAGCTCTTTGCCCGAGCTCCACAGCAGGTGAGGCAGCAAGTCCTCGAGCTTCTCGAGAGCCTTTTCCCCACGGCCAGCACACGCCTACAGCCTCTACGCTAGGCTGTGAGCTACCCCACTCATCACCCCTCTATCACCTAGCATCATGCTTCAGAGTCTCAGCATTCGGAACTTCGTACTCATCGACGAACTGACCATCGACTTCCAGCCCCACTTCTCCGTCATCACTGGGGAGACGGGCGCAGGGAAGAGTATCATCCTCGGCGCTATAGGTCTGCTGATGGGACAGCGAGCCGACAGCTCTACGCTTCGCCCCGGTGCGGACCGCTGTATCATCGAGGCACGCTTCACCCATCTGGACGCAGCCGTCGGGATCATGCTGGAGGAAGAGGACATCGACAGCGATGAGGAGGAATGTATCGTACGTCGAGAGATAACGTCTAAGGGGAAGAGCCGTGCCTTCATCAATGACACGCCCGCCTCACTTCAGCTCCTGAAGCGACTGAGCGAATACCTCATCGACATCCATTCGCAGCACAAGAACCTCCTCCTGGGGGATGCCGGCTTCCAGCTCTCGGTCCTTGACCTCTATAGCGGTTCGCTCCCCCAGCTCCACACCTATCAGGAGGCCTATCGCCGTCTAAGAGAAGGGCAGCGAGCCTACGAGGAGGCGAAGGCTACGGCACTAGCCCTCAGCAAGGAGCAGGACTATCTACAGTTCCAATACGATCAGCTCGAAGAGGCTGAGATCGAGGAGGGCGAACTAGAAGCGCTTGAGGAAGAAGAGCGTCAACTCTCGCATGCCCAAGAGATCCGGGAGGAGCTTGGTGGAGCCGTCTCCGCCCTCGAGGATGACGAGCGGGGAGCGCTACAGTCCGTACATCTGGCCCTACGCTCGGTGGAGAGCATCCGTCGCTATCATAGCTCTGCCGAAGAGTGGTGCGAACGGCTCTCTAGTGTGCGTATCGAGCTCCAAGACCTCGCCTCGACGCTCTCAAGCGAGGCGGAGGAAGTGACCTTCAGCCCTAAGCGCCTCGCCCGTGTCGAAGCCCGTCTAGACCAGCTGAGAGGACTGCTCCACAAGCACGGACTCGAGAGTTGCTCCCAGCTGATCGCCCTCAAGGAAGAGCTCGCCGAGCGCCTAGAGAAGATCAATTCTTCGGATGAAGATCTGGCTCGTCTCGCTGAGGAGGTCGAGGCAGCCGAGGCGGAAGTGCTCCGTCTCGGAGAAGCGCTACGCCAGATCCGCACCGACGCTGCTCGAGCTATCGAGACCGCCCTGGTCCTTGCCCTACAGGAGCTAGGGATGCCTCATGTCCGCTTCCTCATTCAGATCGATGCCCTAGCGAACCCCAGCCTCATGGGCCTTGACCATGTCACCTTCCTCTTCTCCGCTAATAAGGAGATCGACCCTGAGCCCGTCGCCGACATCGCTTCGGGTGGGGAAATATCCCGTCTGATGCTGGCACTCAAGGCGCTCATCGCAGACCGACGGAGTCTACCTACCATCATCTTCGACGAGATCGATACAGGTGTCTCGGGCGAGACGGCCGAGCGCATCGCCACCATCCTTCGCCGTATGGGCCAGAGCATGCAGGTGCTGGCTGTCACCCACCTCCCACAGATAGCAGCAGCAGGCTCCGACCACTTCTATATCTACAAGGAGCACGGCGAAGAGAGCACCCGAAGCCACATCCGCCACCTCACGAATGAGGAGCGTGTCGACGAGATCGCTCGGATGCAAAGCGGGAGCAAGCTCACCGACGTCACCCGTGCTGCCGCCCAAGCCCTTCTCGAAAGTGCTGGGGGACTCAAGGGCTAAGTCCTCCTCGCTTAGCCTACCCCATTACTCGAAGTCCAAGATCTTTCCTCCCCTCGAAATAGGACGATCCCGCCTCGAAGCGCCCTAGGAAAGGACGAGGGTTGACACGTCCGCCCTCTTTCGTACAAATAATTATGCTCCCGCCCTCTGAAACGAATCGGATTCAGAGGGCGGGAGCATCGCTATCTATACCTCGTCGAAGACGCCTTCGGAGCAGAGCTTTCGAAGGGGGCTTCAGGAGGGGGCAAAACCGACCTACGGTAGGTCGTCTCTGCGACCCACTGTGGGTCGTCATCACGACCTACAGTAGGTTTTTCGACGACCTACCGTAGGGTCCTTTTGGGGGTAGTAGAAGGGGGCCATCCGAAAGGCTCGGAACTGAGGCTTCTGTCTAGGGGTATCCCCCGTGAAAAGGGGGCTGTCGGGCGGGACACTTTTTCGCCCCGAGGCAGCGGGGTCAGTTACCCGAAAAAAGAGGGGAATGAACAGGGGCTGAAAACGGGGGACTTTGCCCCTTCGGAGACCTTGGGGCTAGGGGCGTTATTCCGTATCTTTGCGTATGCTCTCGTGAAGGAGCATACGGATGCATGCAGACAGATTCTACTACCTCACCACAGCTTGACGTCCTGATCATCGGGGCGGGTCTCACAGGGCTTACCACAGCCTATCACCTACGGCAGGCAGGGCTTAGCCTGCACCTCATCGACCAAGCCGACCGAACGGGTGGAGTCATCCACACCCACCACGAAGGAGGCTTCACCTACGAGGCAGGCCCGACGACGGGTATACTCAGCCACCCTGCAGTGGCCCGACTCTCCGAGGCCTTCCCCCAGCTCCTCTACACGGCTTCGCACGAAGCTGAGCGACGCCTCATACTCAAGAGCCTCGGGGGCAAGGGACAGCGTCAGACCTTCCTTCCTCTCCCCTCCTCGCCCCTCTCGGGGCTAAGGACTCCGCTCTTCACCCTCTGGGATAAGCTTCGCATCCTCGGCGAACCCTTCCGTAGGAAAGGCACTGAGCCCGACGAATCTGTCGCAGAGCTCGTCGTGCGCCGACTCGGCAGGAGCTTCCTCGACTACGCCGTCGACCCCTTCATCAGCGGGATCTATGCAGGTGATCCGCACCGCCTCGTCACTCGCTATGCCCTGCCCAAGCTCTATGCACTGGAGCAGGAGCATGGGAGCTTCATCCGGGGTGCTCTGGCTAAGGCTCGAGCGCCTAAGGACGCCGAAGCCCGATCCGTCACCAAAGAGATCTTCTCCAGTCGTGGTGGACTGACGACCCTCACCGAAGCGCTCACCGAAGCCATCGGGAGGGAGCACTTCACCCTCTCCGCTACGGGCGCAGAGCTTCACCCAGAGGAGGGCGGGGGATGGACGGTGCACTTCACCGAAGGAGGTCAGCCGAGGGAACTCTCGGCTCGCCACGTCATCACCACGATACCTGCCCCGAGCCTTCCCGCCCTGCTCCCCTTCCTCAGCACCGAAGACCTTGCTCCCATCACGACCCTTCGCTATGCACCCATCGTGCAGGTAGCTTGGGGGATGCGCTCGGTGAGCCTCCCACATTTCTATGCCTTCGGTGGGCTCGTCCCTTCACTTGAGGACGACGAACTCCTAGGCATCCTTCACCCATCGGCCTGCTTCCCCGACCGTGCACCCCGAGGGGGGACTTTGCTCTCGATCTTCCTCGGAGGTATGCGATCCCCTGAGCTCATCGACCGCTCCGACGAAGAGATCCGTCAGCTCGTCACCGAGCGGATGAGCCGTCTCCTCGGCATCGATACTCCGCCCGATCTCTTCCACATCTTCCGTCACCCATTAGCCATCCCCCAGTACGAAGCCTCTACAGGAGCACGTTACGAGCGTATCGCCCACCTCGAGAGTCAATACCCAGGACTACATCTGGCGGGAGGGCTGAGGGACGGCATCGGCATCCCCGACCGTATCAAGCAGGGGGAAGCTCTGGCACGCCTCATCTCTAGGGGAAAGGATGGAATCTAAGCGGGTCTACCCAGAGCGGACGAAGAAGATCTTCCGCATCACGATCCTAGGCAGTGGCACCAATGCCTTGCTCGTCGTCCTGAAGCTCTTCGTCGGGATCTTCGGGCATAGTAGCGCTATGATCGCAGAGGCGATCAACTCGATCTCCGACTTTGCTACCGACCTGATCGCACTCGTCTTCATCCGCATCTCCGGTAAGCCCAGAGACGAGGATCACCACTATGGTCATGGGAAGTATGAGACGCTGGCGTCGGTCGTCATGGCTAGTGTGATGATGGGCGTCGGTGCGGTGCTCCTCTACCGAAGTTCATGTACCGTCATCGGCCTACTCTCGGGACATATCACCCGTCCCCAGCCTAGTCGCTTCACGCTGATCATCGCTATCATTTCGCTCCTTCTCAAGGCCGTCCTCTACCGCTACACGATGCGCTGGGCCTCTCTCCTCAAGAGCTCTGCCCTGAGAGCCAAGGCGCTGGATCATCGGGGCGACACGCTAGCCCTCATCGCCGTCCTACTGGGGATCGCCGGGGCGATCTACCTAGGCGAAGGATGGCTCTTCTTAGAGCCTCTGGCCGCCGCCGTAGTGAGCTTCTTCATCCTTCGCATGGGATGGAGTGTCCTCCGCCCTGCCTTCAATGAGCTGACCGAAGAGCGCCTCTCTCCAGAGATCGAGCAGGAGATCGAGCGCCTCGTCCTCGCTACTCGCGAGGTACAAGGTATACGCCAACTGCGTACACGTAGCCTAGGCCAAGGCTACGCCATAGAGATAGATATCCTGGTCGATGGACGGATGAGCGTCACCGAGGGGCACAATGTCACCCTGATCATCGAGCAGGAGCTACGCCACCAGTACGGAGCAGAGACCCATATAGCTATCCACGTGGAGCCTGCTGAGCTCCCTCACCTATGAAGCCAACGATGAAGATCGAAGCAATGAAAATAAGTCTTGAGGAGATGCACTTCTATGCCTATCATGGTGTCTTCCCTCAGGAGCGGCGTGTCGGCAATGATTTCGTCCTACAGCTTACCCTGTGGGCCGAGGTAGCAGGGAGCCTCGAGCACGATGACCTCACCGAGACGATCAGCTATGCCGACGTCTACGAAGTCGTCAAGGCTGAGATGGCGATCCCCTCACAGCTCCTGGAGCATGTCGTCGGTCGTATCAGTCGGAGGCTCTTCGAGGACTTCCCCCGTCTCTCTAGGCTGTCACTCACTCTCTCCAAGCGCAATCCTCCCTTCCCCGGTGAGGTGCGCTCGGCTTCCTTCTCACTAGAGGCTTCTCGGCAGGGTTAGCTCCTTCGTCCGAAGGGAGCACGAAGGCGACGCCCCCTTCACTCCCCACCCTTCATCCGTCCCACCACGAGGGGGTAAACAAAAAAGGCTACGTACCTCTTAGTACGTAGCCTTTGTCTTTCGTAGCGAGAGGGGGACTTGAACCCCCGACCTTCGGATTATGAATCCGACGCTCTAACCAGCTGAGCTATCTCGCCGCCTTGTGCTGTCAAAAGCACTGCAAAGGTAGTATAAAGCTTTTATATATGCAAGAAGGCGAGCCCTGCTACAGAGCGATACTTCTTCGCCCTAGAAACGGAAGCCTAGCGAAAGCCCCAGCTCTACGATCTCCGTGCGAAACTTCATCCCTGTGGCCTTGACCCTGCGGGTAGCTGGATCGATGTCCAGCCGTATGTCAGAGGAGACACCTGGGAGCATATCGATAAGTCCCTGGCGAACTTGGTCTTCCGGAGCTGGCGTATCGCCTACTGCAGGGCGATAAGTACCCTTGTAGGTAGGGGTCAGTGTACCACGACCCCCACCGAGGATGTACCAGTCGAGGACGACATTCTTATTTCGGCCGAAGAGCCACTGAGCTCCGATACCGACACCAACACCGTGGAAGGTCAGGCGAGCATCGTAGTCGAAGATGTGGCGACTCCGTGTATTCCGATCGGTGAAGAAGTCTGAAGTACCATCGAAGCTCAGGGTCTGGAAGCGGTAGAAGCCCATGACATAGAAGCCATGCCCCTGCCCTTCGTTGAGGTACCAGCGCACCTGTGGAGTCAGGAGGAAGGACTGGGGCTCTACAGTATTTCGGTCATTGATCCGCCCCGAGGAGTAGTCGAAGTATCCTTTGATGGGCTGGTACGTATCTCCAGAGAAGAAGTAGGCACCTAACTGTGCACTGATACCGGGGGCGAAGATACGCTCGACCTTGAGGTTGTAGTAGCCGAAGACATCAGCAAAGAGGTTAGTCTTCACGATGGTCTTGCCATCGAGGAGCGAATTCTCCGATGAGGGCTCAAAGCGTGGTGTTTGCGCCACGAGTGGGAGGGTCATCGCTCCGAAGGCAAGGGAGAAAAGTAGCTTTTTCATATATGCTTTTGTGTATAATTAGGTAGTAATATCTATGGAGCAAATTTAGTAAAAAGAGGCATCCCTCCTTACTCTTTTGGGGAAGGGAATGAGGGTGCTCGCCGAGCCGTCGAATTAGCCCTGATTCTGAGGGCTTCTGAAGGGGGTAAAAAACGACCCACGGTAGGTCGTCGAAAAAACCTACTGTGGGTCGCCTGACCGACCTACGGTAGGTCGTCTCGACGACCTACCGTAGGTTTCTTTTGGGATCTGTCCTTAGTCCTTCGCCAGCGGGCTAGTTCTAAGGGTAGAAAGGGGGGCAAAAGAGCCCCTTCCTTCACCTGGGGTAAAAGGAGTGAAAACCGAGGGGGCTAAGCCAGCTCACGCTTCAGCTCCTTGACCCAAGCCGATAGGCGTCGGTCGGTCAGCTCGGGCTGATTGGTCGGATCAAGGATGAGCCCGAGGAAGAAGCCCTCACGAGCGGCGAGCGACTGCTCGTAGCTATAGCCCTCCTGCGAGGTACGCCCTACGATCTCTGCACCCAGCGCTTCGAAGAATTCAGCCAGGATCCCTACGCCGTCAGCGAAGCTCACGGGCGAGCCAACTTGATCCCCAGGACCGTAGATGGCTACCTTCTTGCCCGTGAAGTCAGCATCCTCCACTTCGGGTAGGAATTCGCTCCACGCTGAGGGCAATTCGCCATTGAAGTAGGTAGGCGTGCCGAGGATGAGGACGCTATGCCGCTGCACATCCTCTAGGCGGGCCGTGTCGATATCGACATACTCGATCCCTTCACCCCAAGCCTCAGCGATACGAGCGCCCACTTCGGCGGTGAAGGCCGTGCTCTTACTGTAGAGCAGTCCTATAGTCTTCATATATGGTCGGTGTGATTGGAGGGTTAGTATTCGATGAGCTCCTTAGCGGCAGCGTAGATCTTCTCTTCGCTAGGCAGGGTCGCTAGCTCAAAGCACTTGTGGAAGCCCACAGGCGTGGAGAGCGAACCGACACGGAAGATGGGAGCATCGAGATCACGGAAGGCCTTCTTAGCGATCGATGCCGCCAGTTCGGCCCCGAAGCCACCGAAGACTCGGTCTTCGTGGACGATGAGTGCCTTGGAGGTCTTAGCGATAGAGGCGTAGACCGTCTCTTCATCCCAAGGCACTAGAGAGCGCAGGTCGATGACCTCGATACTCTTGCCTAGCTCCTGCTGGATACGCTCAGCGACGTTGAGCGAGAGGTGCAGGGTATTGCCATAGGTGATGAGCGTGATGTCCGAGCCTTCACGACGGATACGAGCCTTACCGAAGGGTACTTCGAAGTCCTCTGGGATCACCGAGGCAGACTCAGCACTATTGTACTGCGCCTTAGGCTCCATGAAGACGGTGAGTCCACGGGAGCGCATCGCTGTGCGAAGGAGACCCGCAGCGTCGTCGGCAAAGCAAGGGTACACGACACGAGCCCCGGGGAAGGTGGTCAGTACCGCCTCGATATTCTGTGAGTGATAGAGCCCACCCTGTATGTAGCCCCCCGAGGAGAGACGGATGGTGATATTGGGGGAGAACTGCCCGTTGCTACGCCAGAAGTCGTGGGTCGAATTGACGAACTGCTCCATCGCAGGCCAGAAGTAATCGGCGAACTCCGCCCCTTCGATGACGATGCGGATCTTGTCGCTGAATCGGCTCATCCCGTTGGCCGTCCCCACGATGTAGTCCTCGGCGATAGGGGCGTTGAAGACACGCTTATTCCCAAACTCCTGGAGCATGCCCTTGGTGACATTGAAGACACCACCCTTGTCCCTATTGGCGACATCCTGCCCCCAGAGGAAGGTGTCGGGATTGTGACGGAACTCCTGCTTCAGCGTCTTATTCAGAGCCTGCACCAGCGTGAGTTCTTCGCCCGTACCATCGGGGATACCCGTGCCGTACTTATCCCCTGGATAAGCCTCCCCGATGACGTAGTCCAGTACCGTATCAGCGGTGGGATCGGGCGCCTTCAGGGCATTGCGGTTAGCGATCTTCAGTTCCTCACGGGCCTCCGCTTCGATAGCTTGGAGCTCCTCCTCAGTGAAGCGCTGGTAGCGAAGGAGCATACGGCGGAACTTAGGTAGCGGGTCAGCAGCCTGAGCACGCTCCAGCTCCTCCTCCGTGCGGTAGAGGGTGTGCTTGTCCGAATTGGAGTGCGCACCGATACGGACACATTCGGCGGTGACGACCACAGGCGTCCGGTGCTTCACAGCGTACTCACGTGCTGCCTCCATGGTGTTCATCGAGTCGAAGACATCCTTCCCGTCACAGAAGAGCGTCTTGAGGTGGCGTATACCGGCGTAGTTCTGCCCGACACGTGGGTTAGCCGTCTGCTCATGCGTAGGTACGGAGATGCCGTAGCCGTTGCTCTGCAGGACGAAGATCACTGGCAGGCGCTCACGAGCTGCCCCATTGATCGCCTCGAAGACATAGCCTTCGGAGGCAGAAGATTCGCCGTGCGAAGCGATAGCCACCCCATCGACGCCGTAGTAGTCCAGCGCACGAGCCAGCCCGACGGCCTGTGCATCATGAGCCGCCACACAGGAGGAGATATTATGAATCCCCCAGTCTACCTTGGCATAATGATCAGACATGTGACGCCCGCCACTAGTAGGGTCCGTAGCCTTGGAGATCCCATTGAGGATCATCTCCTCCACGGTCATCCCAGCGGAGAGTGCAGCCAGCAGATCTCGGTAATAGAGGAAGAGATGGTCCTTCCCTCTCTGGAAGATCTGTCCGATGGCCAGCTGGATGCCGTCATGCCCGGCATTGGAGGCGTGGAACTGCCAGCCGATAGACTGGAGGAGGTAACTAGGGGCCTTTTCGTCCAGGCACCGCCCTAGGTAAAGGAGATAGTACCAGCGACGAAGGGTCTCCTTGTCCGTGGTCTTGATCCCATATTTCTTCTGTACTGAGGTCATAGGTTAGTTCGTTTGCTTCCAGTCTGAGAGATAGCGGGCTACAGCCTGTAGGAAGGCACCGCCCAGCATGCCATCGATGATGCGATGGTCGTAGGAGAAGGATAGGTACATCTTGTGGCGTACGGCGATGACGTCCCCAGCTTCAGTCTCGAGGATGGTCGGTTCCTTCTCTATCGCTCCTATGCCAAGGATAGCAGATTCAGGCTGGTTGATGATAGGCGTCCCAAAGAGCGTCCCCGAGGAGCCATAATTGGAAATAGTGAAGGTCCCCCCACTCATCTCATCGGGCGTCAAGCGTCCCTTCCGGCTCTTCTCGGCCAGGAGAGCTACCTGCTCGGCGATACCGCTACGACTGAGCTTGTCGGCGTCACGGATCACAGGCACGACGAGATTACCATCAGGTAGGGCTACAGCCATACCCACGTGGACGTGCTTGCGTTCGATGATGTTGTAGCCATCGACAGAAGCATTGATCCGAGGGAATTCCTTCAGTGCTCGGGCTACAGCTTCGACGACGGGTGTCATGTAGGTCAGAGCGTAGCCTTCCCTCTTTTTGAAGGCATCCTTCTCCGCCTCTCTCCAGTGGACAAGCTCGGTGATGTCTACCTTGAGGAAGCTCGTCACGTGGGGAGCCACCTGCACGGACTGCACCATACGGTCAGCGATGATACGACGGATGGGGTCCATGGGGATGACTCGATCCTCGGGGCCTATGGACACAGCTGGTGCCGCTATCTGTGGACGCTGGGTGGCGGGCGAAGGGACAGCACTTCGTTCGGCTCTTGGAGCAGGGGTGGGAGCACCCTTCTTCTGTTCGATGTAGCGTACGATGTCGGTCTTACTTACACGACCACCGAAGCCGGTTCCCTGAAGGCTATCCAGCTCTTCCTGACTTATCTTCGCTGCCTTTGCTCGCTCGAGGACTACAGGTGAATACCAGCGCTCTACCGATCCTCGGTGTACTTCCACAGGAGCGGAGGGGGAAGGGCTAGCTACCTGCTCTGTCCCCTTAGACTCCGCCTGCTTAGGCTCTTCTACAGAAGGGGCTGTAGCCTCGCCCTCGGTGTCTACGACGATGACCGGCAGGCCGACGGCTACGGTGTCGCCCTCGGCGTAGTTGATCTTCACGATCCGTCCTGCCACCGGCGAAGGGATCGTAGCGGCGGTCTTAGCCGAAGTGATCTCAAAGAGGTCTGTATCCTCCTCGATATAGTCTCCTTGCTGGACCATGAGGACGGTGATCGTACACTCGGTGACGCTCTCGCCCATCTTAGGCATCTTAATATCGAATGTCGCCATGATTATCTTGGGTATAATGTATCTGAACTAGTAGTGTGGGGATTAGGAGAAGAGCACCTCATGAAGGATCTCCCCTACGGTGGGGTGAGGGAAGACGTGACGGCGGAACTCCTCTACGCTCAGGCCATCCGTGATCGCCATCCCAGCGAGTAGGATCAGCTCCGAAGCAGGGTCCCCGAGGATATGACACCCTAGGAGGGTATCGTTCTCATCGACGAGGATCTTACAGAGGCCCCCTGCCTGCTCCTGCTCGACGACATAGCGTCCCGCATAGGCCATAGGGAGCTTGAGGGTACGGTAGTAGCGCCCTCCGCTCCGAAGTTGCTCTTCCGTTGCCCCGACCCCAGCGATCTCGGGATGAGTATAGACGACACTAGGGATAGCGTCATAGCGCATCGGGTCGTCTTCCCCGCCGACGATATGGTTGATCGCCACCTCGCCCTCACGGATCGCCGTATGCGCCAGCAGGGAGAAGCCTGTGATGTCTCCAGCAGCGTAGACTCGGGGGTGCGACGTCTGCATGTAGGCATTCACGACGACTGCCGAGCGGTTCGTAGCGATAGAGAGGGTCTCAAGGCCTAAGGCTTCGGTCTCTGGACGACGCCCTACGCTCAGGAGGATCTGCGTGGTGGGAAGGAGCTCGCTCTTGCCGTCCTTCGTCTCGATCGTCACACCTTCCTCCGAGACGGCAGTGACCTTGGTCTCCAGATAGAACTTCACCCCACGACGCCCGTACTCCTTGCGTAGCATCGCCGAGGTCTCTCTATCCATGGCACCAAGGATCTCCGGAGCCATCTCGATGACTCGCACCGGTACTCCCAGCGAAGAGTAGATACCAGCAAATTCGATCCCGATGACACCGCCACCGATGATAGTTACATCCTCGGGCAGAGTCTTCGCTGCCAAGGCTTCTCGGCTCGTCCAGTAGTTGACCTTGTCCAGCCCTGGGATGGGAGGAATGATGGTCGAGCTACCTGTAGCCAGCAGGACGAAGCTCACGCTATAGGTCTCCTCGCCCGCTGTCACGAGGATGCGATCCCCCTCTTCGCCACTGAGACGTGCCGTCTCTTGGATGACTGTGACGCCTGCGCCTTTGAGCTTGTAGGCGACGCCAGAGGTAAGGGTCTGGACCACCTTGTCCTTGCGAGCTGCGATAGCTGCATAGTGGGGAGTGATAGCCCCTTCGACCTCGATGCCGAAGGCTTTTGCCTCTCGGATCTCATCGAGGAGGTTGGCAGAGTGGAGCAAGGTCTTCGTGGGGATACAACCCTCATTGAGACAGACCCCTCCGAGGGCGGTATGCTCAAAGAGCACTACCTGAAGGCCATTGGAGGAAGCATTAGCAGCTGCATTGTATCCTGCAGGTCCCCCTCCAATGATCGCTATATCGAAGTTCTTCATTCTATTTCTCCAAATTGTGTATACATACGTTAATCAAAGGTACTCCTTTTCTTGGGTACCTCCTAAGCATCTCCCCTAAAAATGCCAAGCCTTCTAAGCAGATACCATCTTTTCTCCTGAAGGCTAAATGGATAGCTCTTCCTCCACCGCCCCTCTTTCCTCCCCCTTCTCCCCCCGCATCCCTTCCCTCTGATGCCCCCGACGCCTTCCCCTTGTTACTCCTCTCCCCCACCCTTTGCCACCTCCCTCGAGGCACTACTGTCGCCTCCTCCGTGGCGCTACTGGTACCTCGAGGGAGGGAGCAGTAGTGCCTCAAACACAGCCCAACTTCAATCCGATTAAGCAGAAGCAAACTGATATTTTAGTACTTTTACTACTAACATCATCCAGCGAGAGGACCTTCCCTGATCCCTCTATCTACTGGAGTCACACAAGACACACACATGGAGCTAAAAGAAGGGATATACGAGCGCCTAATCGACGGGCACACAGCGAAGGCGATCGCCCGAGCGAAGGAAGCTGGGATGCACTGCCAGCAGGACGAGATAGACAGCGCTGAAGCTGATCAGCTACTCGCGGACTATGCTGCTGGTGCGCTCCGCAAGTTGCTCGAGGCTGACGATAGCTCCACCAAGGAGAAGATCGCCCGAGTCAATGAGCTCCTGAGGCATGCAGGCATCCAGGAGGACTTCTTACTAGAGGAAACTCCACGGCTACTCTCATCCGTCCTCTCCCCTGAGCGCCGAGCCCAGTTCAAGGTCACCAAGCAAGCCCTCGTTAGGCCCCAGTCGGGCTTCAGAGACAGCGTGCTCTTCACCGGAGGGCCCTCTACTGAGCTATCGCTCTCCAGTGAGCTCCTGAGAGACATCGCTTCCGCCGATGAGATCTGCATCATCGTCTCCTTCCTGCGTCTCTCCGGTCTGCGCCTCTTGCTCGATGCTCTACGTGAGTTCTGCTCCGACCCGAGACACCGGCTACGTATCATCACGACGACCTACTGCGGCATCACCGAGGCCAGAGCTCTCGAGCAACTCGCCCAACTGGAGCGTACCGAGGTCCGCATCTCCTACGACACGAGGATCGAGCGGCTACATGCCAAGGCGTACCTCTTCCTCCGCGACTCCGGCTACAGTACAGCCTACATCGGCTCTTCGAACCTCTCCCACTCGGCGCACACCGATGGCCTGGAGTGGAATGTCCGGGCTACTCAGGTGGAGAATCCCCAGATCATCAAGTCGGCTCTAGCTACCTTCGAGCGCTACTGGGCTAGTGATCACTTCGAGGACTTCCGCGAGGGAGGTATCGAGAAGTTCCGAAAGGAACTCCATCTGGAGAAGCAGTCTACGATGAGTCGAGAGACCGTACACTTCCAGCCGTACCACCTCCTCCCCCACCAGAAAACCATCCTCGACAAGCTCAAGGTCGAGCGCCTAGAGGGGCAGCTCTACCGCAACCTCGTCGTGGCTGCTACCGGCACGGGGAAGACCGTCATCTCAGCCTTTGGCTACAAGTGCTACCGAGAGACCCACCCCCAGGCAGCGCGCCTGCTCTTCGTGGCACACCGAGAGGAGCTACTGAGACAGGCGCTCTATACCTACCGTAGTGTCCTCTGTGATCCGAACTTCGGGGAGCTATGGGTAGGGACTCACCGCCCGCAGCATAGTCTCGATCACCTCTTCCTATCGGTGGCGACACTGCATAGCAATAAAGACAGTATCCTAGCTCAAGGGGCCGACTACTACCACTACCTCGTGATCGACGAGGCCCATCATACCGCAGCAGATAGCTATCGCCTACTGGTGGAGCAACTCCAGCCCCAGATCCTCCTCGGGCTGACAGCTACGCCCGAGCGGATGGACGGGAAGAGCTTACTCCCGGACTTCGGCGGTAAGATCAGCGCGGAGATCCGCCTTGCTAAGGCGCTAGATGAGGGACTACTGACGCCCTTCCAGTACTTCTGTATCTCCGACTCCGTAGACCTGTCGGATGAGAGCCTTTGGAAGAATGGAGGCTATGATACGAGCAGGCTTTCCGCCAAGCTACGAGACGCCGAACGCCTCGGGCTGATCATCGGGAAACTCAGGGAATATCTACCGGATGAGGGAGCCTGCCGCGCCCTCTGCTTCTGCTGCGACAAGGAGCATGCCGTCTTCATGGCTCACGGGCTACAAGAGGCTGGCTTGAAGGCCGCAGTCCTCACCTCTGATACTCCTAGCTCCGAACGAAAACACCTAGCCAAGGATCTCGCTGAGAAGCGTATCAACTACCTCTGCTGCGTCGATATCTTCAACGAAGGAGTAGACATCCCAGAGGTGGATACCGCTCTATTCCTCCGCCCCACGAATAGTCTAACGATCTTCCTCCAGCAACTAGGCCGAGGGCTCCGACTCAGTGCGGGCAAGGACTACCTGACCGTACTAGACTTCGTGGCTCAGGCGAACAACAAGTATGACTTCACCAGTCGCTTCCGCTCCCTCTGCCTTCGCCCCGATCGGGACATCAAGAAGCAGGTCCACGACGGCTTCACCACGCTCCCCCAGGGCTGCTCGATACATATGGAGCGAGTGGCTCGCGAGCACATCCTCCGCAATATCCAGAATGCTATCTACACGAAGCTACGCCTGGTACGGGAACTCCAGGGCTACCCCAACGTCCCTACCCTCAGCGAGTTCATCGCCAGCAATGGACAAGACATACGCCTACTCTATAGAGCGGGCTACTGCTGGACAACGCTAAAGCGGGATGCCGGGAAGTGTCCTTCGTTCGAAGAGACGAAGCTGACTAAGCTCCTCGTCAAAGGGATCAAGGGCCTCATCCATATCAATGCCTCGAGCTTCCTTCATGCCATCCAGAGCTACCTCCGCACGGGCAAGTTCTTTAACCCCACCCCGGGGCTAAGCCCCCAGGAAAGGGAGCGGCAGGAGCACTTCAAGCTAATGCTCTACTATAACCTCTTCAGAGAAGAACCATATAAACTCGGTTACGCCACCGCAGAAGAAGCACTCTCAGAGCTGAGATCGCACCCCCTCTTCAAGCAAGAGGTCCTGGAGCTCACCCACTATCTCCTCTCCGATCTCCCCTTCATGACGGCCCCCATCGCCCCCGATCTACCCCTAGGGCTAGAGTTGCACGGGAGCTACACCCGCGAGGAGGTCTTCATCCTCTTTGGACGGCAAACGGAGATCAAGAGAATGCAGGGAGCTATGGGAGGAGTATTCTCCATCGAAGAGAGGAACCTAGAGCTCCTCTTCGTCACCCTCAACAAGTCCGACAAAGACTTCTCCCCATCTACGCAGTACGACGACTACTTCATCAGCGAACGCCTCTTCCATTGGCAGTCCCCCAACACGCTAGCGCATGACAATAGGGGGAAGAGGTATCTACAGCGGGGGAAGAAGCCCAGACGCTTCATCCTATTTGTTCGGGAGCATAAGATGGATGACTACAGGAATACTTCCACCTTCCTCTGTCTGGGCTTCGTGAACTATCGTTCTTCCTATGGAGACTTCCCGATGAGTATCGAGTGGGAGCTTCAGGAGCCAGCCCCAGCCCATCTCCTCAGGCCGGTCTAACTCTCCCCATTAGTCCCGGGAAGGGACACCCGTTCTCACTCCCCTCGAGGCACTACTGCTACCTCCTTCGTAGCGCTACTGGTGCCTCGAGGGAGGGAGCAGTAGCGCCTCAGAGGAGGCGACAGCCTTCGCTCGGAGCTTGGAGCGAGGTGGGAGGAGCACCATTCCCTTGGGAGCGGGAGAGGAAGGAGCGGAAGGGGGGATTCGCCGTAGATGCTGGGGAGTTTTCGTACCTTTGAGAGAAGATGGGAAGCGCTTGACACTTCCCTCAGCACAGCACCATAATGATCGTACTCAAGAAGCTATATCTGGGGGGTATTCGACTCCCCATTCTCCTCGGCGTGATCCTCATCTCTGTCCTTCAGGGGAAGGCACAGGGACTCTCGGCTAGCGACAGCACCCGCTACATCAGCCTCATCGACTCATGCTTCACAGCAGGGAACCGAGGGGACTACGCCCGTGCCGAAGCTTTTCTCTCCGAAGCCCTTCGACTGAATCCTCCCTCCGCTCTCCAGCCCATGCTCCTCAATAACCTCGGGGGGCTTCAGCTCCTGCAAGGCAAGGAAGATGCAGCCCTGCTCTCCTTCTCCTCCGCCCTAAGCAAAGATCCTCACGAGGCGACGACACGCTTCAACCGGGCTAAGCTTTTCGTGCGTCGCAAGGAGTACAAAGCAGCGCTGACGGACTTCGCTCTCCTCATCTCCGACCATCCTAAGAACGAGCTCTACCGCTACCAGCGAGCCATGCTCTACCTCCTGACGAAGGAGTATGACCAGGCCGAAGGCGACCTCAAGAGCATCATCGAGCACAACGAGGCCTCGCTCAAGGCGCGCATAGGCTACGCCCTGCTGGAGACCATGCGTGGCAACTACCCAGAAGCAGAGCGGATCTACGCCTACCTCACCGACAAACTCCCGAAGAACACCGAGGTCCTCGAGGGGCGAGCCCGCATGTATCTAGCCCGTGGGATGAAGGGCTTCGCCCAGCGGGACATCAACCAAGCCTTCGAACTCCTAGGCGGGAAGGCGCCTGCCACCCTCTACCGTCTGCGTGCCGAGCTCAACGAAGGTCTCGGCAACCGCAAAGCAGCGGCCGAAGACATCCAGCGAGCCGAGACCCTAGAGCGTAGCCAACCCTAAAGCCCCCAGCCCGTGTCTAGGCCTAGTACCTTCCTCGCCCAAGTAGCCCGCTACTACCTCGATCAGGGCTCGGAGCGTCTCAGCTCCCTACGCTTCGTCTTCCCCTCTAAGCGTGCGCTGACCTTCTTCCGCTATTACCTCGGACAGATGGCCAGCGAGCGCCCCATCTTCGCCCCGAAGATGGAGACGATGAGCGACTTCATCCAGAGCCTCAGTCCCGGCACCCATTTGCTCGACAAGACGACACTTCTTTTCGAACTCTACGAGGCCTACAAGAAAGTGCGTGCCGAGCGTGGGCTTCCTCCGGCGGAGTCCTTTGACAACTTCCTTTACTGGGGCGGGTTGATCCTCAAGGACTTCGACAGCTGTGACCGCTACCTCGTACCCATACGGCATCTCTACACGAACCTCAGGGACCTCAAGGAACTCTCCGACGATTTCAGTTATCTCTCTGAAGAGGCTCGCCAGATGCTTCAGCGCTTCTGGGGCGATCTACCCGCCCTCGCTGGCCCTCTGCCCGAGGGCGAAGAGGCGGAGGATCACAAGCGTCGCTTCCTCAGCTTCTGGGAGAGCCTTGCTCCTCTGTATGAGCGCTTGCAAGAGCGCCTCGAGAAGCTGGACGTCACCTACGAAGGAGCGCTCTACCGCCGAGCTAGCGACGCTCGGGAGGAGATCCTCGACCAACTAGAGGCGGGAGAGGATCTGGTCTTCGTCGGGCTCTTCGGTCTCACGCCTGCCGAGCGGAAGATCCTCGGCACGCTACGTCGCTCGGAGCGGGCTTCCTTCTGCTGGGATGCCTCTGTGGCGATCGTCCAGGACGAAGAGCATCCTGCCAGCAAGTACTTCCGTCAGCTCTGTCTTGACTTCGGGCAAGAGCCCGGGCCTTGGGCCGAAGGGCTGAAGGGGGAGCACCTCCCCGAAGAGATCGAAGTCATCGAGTGCCCCAGCCTCATGGCGCAAGCGAAGGGGCTCCCCCAGCTCCTCTCTGAGCTCGGGCTAGCCACCGAGAGCGCCGAACTACAGACAGCCCTGATCCTCCCAGACGAGGGGCTCTTGCTCCCCACCGTCAGTTCTATCCCTGAGGGGATCAAGGACATAAACATCACCCTAGGCTATCCCCTAGATAAGACCCCGATCGCACTACTGCTTCGTCGCTGGGTCGACCTCCTCACCCTCGGACGCCGATCCAAGGGAAGCCCTCGCTATCCAGCAGACCTGCTTCTGGGGCTGCTGAGTCAGCGCCTCGTCACTGCCTACGCTAGTGATGCCCCTGCCGTGATGGAGCGCATCCGTACGATGAAGCGCTTCTTCGTCTCCATCGACGAGCTGTGGGAGCAGCAGGAGCCTTCCCCTCTCCTTCGCCTCCTTCTTGACCCGATCTCCCGAGCTGACGAACTGCTTGGTCGGATACGAGCGCTATTGGAGCTCCTGATCCAGGAGGCTATCCAAGCCGAGGACACGAGCGAAGAGGGAGGCGAATCACCTTCAGGACAAGTGCCCGAGGAGATGCAGCTCTCGACCTTCGACATAGAGTTCATACATCACTACCTCAGACTAGTGAAGCGTCTGCAGGGACTCAAGGAGAGCTACCAGGAAGAGCTCAGTATCGAGTCCGCCAGCCACCTACTGGAGGGGCTGGTGAGTATGGTGTCGATCCCCTTCGAAGGCGACCCGCTACGAGGCCTACAGGTAATGGGGCTTCTGGAGACCCGCTCCCTGCACTTCGACACGATGATCTACCTCTCTGCCCAAGAGGGAGCACTACCGCCGGGGCGCTACACCGACACCCTCATCCCCTTTACCCTTCGCAGGGCTTTCGGTCTCCCCGTAGGCGGTACAGATGACCTCGGGCAGGACTATACCTTCTTCCAGAGTATCGCTCGGGCACGCCAGCTCATCTTCATCGTCGCCCCCGCAGGCGAAGCAAGCACTCAAGGGGAGGAGAGCCGCTACATCGGGCTCCTCGAATACATCTATCACTGCTCGGTACGACGCCGTACGCTCCGCTTCTCCAGCGACCTGGTGTCCGTCCCCGAGATCACTAAGGCCAAGGAGGGAGAGCTGTGGGAAGACTTCCTCCGACGTACTACTACCTCACCCGAGGCAGGCTCACCCGAGGGCAAGCCGCTCTCCCCAAGTAGCATCAGCAAGTACATAGCTTGTCCCCTGCGCTTCTACTACGAAGAGATCTGTCGCTACAGGGAAGAGCAGTCACCGAGCCTACTACTCGAGGCTAATGAGTTCGGCTCTATCCTCCATGCTTCGATGGAGGCTATCTACAGGGAACTAACAGGCTCCTCCGACTCGGGCAGCACGCATACCCTCATCGAGCCCGAACGGATCCAGGAGAAGCTCCGCACTAAGGGCTTCGTCCGCCGTATCGTGGAGGAGCAATATCGGGAGCAACTGAAGCTCGGGGGCAAGAAGGAGCTCAGTGGCCTAGGCTTGATCTATTGTCACAGCATCGAGCAGTACGTACGCCAGATCCTCGAGCTCGACCTTACCTTCGCCCCCTTTGAATACCAAGAGAGTGAGAAGCGCCACTACACGTCCTTCCCCCTAAGCAGTGGCGAGCGAGTCTACTTCGGCGGGATCATCGACCGGGTGGACAAGGTGGGCTCCCGTCTCCGTGTCGTGGACTACAAGACGGGCTCAGAAGAGACACGAATGGCCGAGTGGGACTTGCTCCTCGACTCCAAGTACAAGGCGATCCTCCAGACGCTCATATACTGTGCCTTCCTCGCCGAGAGTGGTGTCCCCAAGGACGAGATATATCCTGCGATCTACAAGCTCCGAGGGGACTACGGTCTGATGGTCAAGGGCAAAAGCTACGATCCGCTAGTTCAGCTACCTCTCGACACCTACGGCAATGCCTCGGACTCCACCGAGCTCCCTGCCTCCCCCTCCCTCGCACAAGTTCCCCTTCCCTCCGAAGGAAACTCCCCCAAGGGCTCAGGCGCAAAGTCCCCAAAGAAGTTTAAGCCCCCACAGACCACTCTCCTCTCCTACAAGGAGGCCGAAGCCCCCTTCCGTGAGGTCTTCATCCACGGTGTCCTCGACGAACTCTACGACGCCTCCACACCCTTCGCCCAAACACCCAAAGAAGATAACTGCCGCTACTGCCCCTTCGCCCTCAGCTGCGGAAGGTAACCCCTCTCAGCCCTAGAGCAAAGAGCAACGCCTCACTTCAACGACCATACCACCAGCTATAAAAGCCACAACGGGGTGCCCTGAGCAAAAGCTCAAGGCACCCCGTTTCCTTTCTTTCTGACGATACGCTCCATTCCCCGAGCCTCCCACTAGCCCCTAAAGGCATCGGCCCCTGTCTCCATCCAAGGCTCCCCTCAGCCAACACCTCAGATACCCAGAGCCCACCTCCTCAGACGCACTCATAAAGGAAGTCAACCAGCCCCCAAAGCACACTCCCAATCCCCCGCTAATCTCCCCTCGCTCTGGCACACTCTGAAAGGAGCTAAGACAGCGAAGAAAGCACCCACCTCTCTACCTTCTCTCCAGAATACAAAGAGCAAAGAAATCTCTGGCCTCTCCCCTCTTCTACAAGTCCCCCCCCTTTCCCTGAGTGCATCCTCCCCGTTTACGAGCCTCCTACAAGCCCCCCTTCAGCACCCCCAAAAACAACCCTACGGTAGGTCGCCGAAAAAACCTACTGTAGGTCGTCAATGCGACCCACGGTAGGTCGCATCGACGACCTACCGTGGATCCCTTTTTACCCCTCCTGAGAGCCCCCTCCCCAAGCCCCCAAGGAGAAGGGAAAATCAAGCCCCTAAAAACGCCAGATTAGCTACCCGCAGAGGCTCGAAGTAGGTAGCCTGAAAATCCAGACGCCTATCCCTTCTCCACCCTCTGCTCTTATAGTTAGATGCGACCGAAGGGAACGAATAGCTACTATCTTCCCCGTCCTAATACGTTGAAGAATTGATACCCAAGCCCTACCCTATGTCGTACAGCTCGGTAGGAGAAGAGCCATGAACAAGCTTCCTCTCCGCCTGCCTCGACTCCATGAGGCAGACGGAAGTAGGCTTGAGAACTGGGCTTACAAGCTGGTCAAAAGGGAAGGAGTAGGGGAATTGCTTTAGGAGAGGCAAAGGGCCAGGAAGGAAAGCTAGTGCAAGCATTCTTGCATGGGTAGCCTGGGGAGAGAGGAGTGGGAGGCGAGGGTATGCCTGTGGTGGTGAGAGGGATTGGGTGAGGAGGTGTGAGGGAGTATTGGGGGCGCGTAGCAGGAGAAAGAACTTACCCCTCATTCCCCGTGGAGGATGCAGGAGGTGAGCGCGCATTCCGGGGTAGCGAGGGATTGCGTGAGGAGCTACTATGAGGTGAGGCTTGGGAAGGGGCGAGGAGTTTTGTGTAGGAAGTAGGAGGTGTTTGGGTCAGAAGGTATAGTAGGCAGAAACAAGAAGAGGGCGAAGTAGCCACTGCTCCTTCACCCTCCTATAAATGAGAAGCGGGTGTGACCGCTTTCGCAATCACACCCGCTCGCTTCTAAAAATGGCGGCTACCTACTCTCCCACT
>ERZ773010.135-NODE-135-length-55904-cov-14.925746_pt1 | contig 55904 bp, 41 predicted proteins | sample MGYA00580842_ERZ773010 | MGnify/ENA primary metagenome ERZ773010 (study PRJEB29015, sample SAMEA2737982) | human oral metagenome | biome: human oral; feature: human-associated habitat; material: dental | place: China | collected 2107 ... | reverse complement strand
GCGGCGGTAGCGTCGAGACGACGGTGCGGGCCTCGATGGTTTCCCCGGATGCGAGAGTAACGACGGCGGTTTCATCATGAGTGACCTTCGTCACGACACTTCCGAGGCGCACCACATCCCCGAGATCGGCGGCCAGGGCATCGCACAGGGCGGCCATGCCGCCGTCGACACGCTGCTGGTTCAGCCCGCCGTTGTTCGCGATCATCGTCTCCAGGCTCGGCCCCGAGTTGATCTGCTGCAGACCTTCCTGCAGGGTCGCCTGCGGGATCATCGGCCCGAAAGCGGCCTCGTAGACCTCTCCGAAACGGGCCTGGGCCCCGCCGGTTCGTAGGTTGGTGCGCATCCAGCGCCGCAGGTCCTGCCGTAACCAGGCTCCATTCGCCGCCACCCAGGCGGGGTCGTCGGCCAGCCGGTGGGCGAGACGACGCAGTCTCAGCAGCCCTTGGCTGAGGTCCGCGACCTCGAACGGGGTCAGTTCCTCCCCGTCCTCCGCCGACGGCACCTCGAGCAATCTGCCGTGGACACGCACCACCAGATTTCCGCGAGCCGGAATACCAATGGTCCTCAGCCCGTAGCGCTCGATCAGCTCGAAGATGGCGTCGTGTCCGGCGCCGATCCACTGGCCGCCGAGCTCCACATACTGGCCGTCGGCAAGGACCCCGTTCTCGACACGCCCCCCCACGCGGTCCCGGGCCTCGAGCACAACAACACCGAGCCCCCGGTTCCGCAGGTCGCGAGCAGCCACGAGGCCCGCCAGGCCAGCCCCAATGATGGCGCAGTCCAGCATGTTTCCTCCCTATGAACCGGCATGCTCCTTGATGAACCGGCATGAGATCTCTCAGCCTACAAGGCCTCATCCGGCGTGGGACGGCACCCCCTCGATGGCCTGCCGGACCGCTCCGATGTCGGCTGGGATCCGTTTCACGTGCCGCGGGAGGTCCTCTAGGCCGGCGAAACGGTCGGGGCGCGGCGGCACGATGCCTGTCGCCTCGGTGATGGTCTGGGAGAATTTCACAGGCAGCGCGGTCTCCAGCACCACGACGGGGCCGGTCACCTCGCCGGAGGCCAGGAGCTGCCGGGTCACGTGCACCGCATCGGCGGTGTGCGGGTCGATCAGCACCTGGCTGTCCTCCCAGGTGCTGCGGATCTCGGTCAGCCGGTCGGCGTGGGAGGAGGAACCGGAGACGAAACCGAACCGGGCACGATCCTCGCCGGACAGATCGATCCGGCCGGTTTCGGCCAGCTCCCGGCCGAACAGGTCCGCGACCCGCGCCCCGTCGCGTCCCAGAAGGTCGGCGACGAACCGCTCGAAGTTCGACGCCTTGGAGATGTCCATCGACGGCGAACTGGTGGCATGTGTCTCGCCAGCGCCCCGGATCCGGTAGACGCCGGTGCGGAAGAATTCGTCGAGGACGTTGTTCTCGTTGGTGGCCAGCACGAGGTTCGCGATGGGAAGTCCCATCTGCCGGGCGATGTGCCCAGCGGCTATGTTGCCGAAATTGCCTGAGGGAACCGCGAACGAGACCGGTTCGCCGTCGCTGACCTGCAGCCAGGCCGCGAAGTAGTAGACGATCTGGGCCATCAGCCGCGCCCAGTTGATCGAGTTGACGGCACCGACGCGGTGGCGTTGCTTGAAGCCGGCGTCGGCGTTGACCGCCTTGACGAGGTCCTGGCAGTCGTCGAAGACGCCCTCGACGGCGAGGTTGACGATCCCGGGGTCGTCGATGGAGTACATCTGGGCCTGCTGGAATGGCGTCATGCGATCCGCCGGCGACAGCATCACCACCCGTATCCCGGGCTTGCCGAGCAGCGCGTACTCGGCAGCCGACCCGGTGTCGCCGGAGGTGGCGCCGAGGATCGTCAGATGCTCGCCGCGGCGGGCCAGCTCGTAGCTGAACAGCTCCCCCAGCAGCTGCATCGCCATGTCCTTGAACGCAGCCGACGGTCCGTTGCTGAGATGCGCCAGCCGCATGTCATCCGCAAACCGAGTGACGGGCACAATCGCCGGGTCCAGGAACTTCTCAGGGGCGTAGGCGCGGTCACAGATGGCACGCAGGTCGCCAGCGGGAATGTCGTCGGCGAACAGAGAACAGACCTCGAAGGCGAGCGCCGCGTAACCCTCCCCAGCGAGCACCTCCCGCCACCTGGCGAGGGTGTCAGGCCCCACCTGCGGGTATTCGACGGGAAGGTACAGGCCACCGTCCGGGGCTAGGCCCTCGAGGAGGATGTCACTGAAAGCCCTCGTGGTGTGGTCGGTGGCACGGGTGGAGACGTATCGCACAGGCAGCAATCCTACCGGGCGGCGGCTGGTCGCAGCCGTGCTCAGGACCCTAGGTGAGAATGTCGCGGCGTGAGAAGCTGACCGCCGCCCAGATCCCGAACACCGCCAGCCAGAAGAGCGCGTATCCGAGGGAATACCCGTAGCTGAGGGTTGAGCTCTGGGCATGCAGTGTGAGGTCGGCACCGTAGATCCCTTGGCTCCATTCCCCGTTGATGAGACTGCTCAGGTTCGTGGTCGGCAGGAAACTGGCCACCTGGCCGAGGGGCCTGGAGGTTCCAAGGAGCTGGGAGGCCACCAGGCCTGCGGAGATCAGGACCCATGTCTTCACCGTCGACGCCAGCGCCATCGTCACCATCGCGGCCATCGCGGCCAAGACCAGGCCAGCCAGCAGGCAACGTCCCAGCTGGGCTGCCAGTTGCGGCCCCGCGACCAGTTCACCGGCATCATGCAGGAGCAGGAAGGCGAACACATTCATCAGTATCGCCGCCCCGGACCAGCAAGCCATCAGGCCGGCGCCTCCGATGGCAGCGGTTATGCCCTTGGCCCACAGCAGCGGCAGCCGTCTCGGGGTGAAGGTCAGCTGGGTGCCGATCGATCCGGTGGTGAACTCGGAGCCGACCATCACCGTGATCAGGACCACGACCGCGAACAGCCCCACCAGCGACGTCGACCTGAGGGTCGCGATGGCGAGCTCCTCGAAGTTCAGCTGGGGACGCAGGAAACCCTCGACTGTGATGTTCACGGGGAGGGATGAGCAGCCGGCGGTCGGCACCCCCGACCCGCAGGCGACGTCGAGGTTGATCTGCGCATCGTTGGACTGCCGCCGGGCCTCGTCCCAGTCGAGGGCGGTGTAGGGCTTGGTGTTCTCAGCCATCCCGGCCCCAGCCCAGCAGCCGATCGCAAGCCCGATGACGGCGACCGCCAGCAGCACCCGGCTGCTGAGCATCCTCAGTAGCTCAGCGCGCAGTAGGTTCTGCATCATGCGGCCCTCCCCTGGGTGGTGGTGAGGCCCTCGTCCGCAGTCAGCTCCAGGAACACGGATTCGAGGCTGGACCGTCTGAGGCTCAGGTGCGTCGGCCACAGGTCAGCCTCCCCCAGACACCGGGCGACGGCGGCCGGGTCGAGGCCCTCGTCGCGGGTGACACGCAGCTGCCCGGCGGCGAGCTGGCAGCCGAACCCGGCCTGCCGCAGCACCTCGAACGCCGCTGGCGGATCGCCGATCTCCACCATCACGTGCTCGGAATCATCATGCAGGAACTCCTCCAGCTCCCCCGCGGCAATCACCCGTCCCCGCGCCATGATGGAGACCGAGTCGGCGATCTGCTCGATCTCTCCCAACAGATGACTGGAGACGATAACCGTGCGGCCTGCGTCACCGAGCGCCCTGATGGTTGTGCGGATTTCATGGATGCCGGCAGGGTCCAGGCCGTTGGTGGGCTCGTCGAAGATCAGCAGGTCGGGTTCCTTCAGGAGGGTGGCGGCGATCGCGAGCCGCTGCCTCATGCCCAGGGAACTGGTGTTAAAAGCCGTCTTGGCACGGCCCCGCAAGCCGACCTCCAGCAGCACCTGCGTCACACGACGCCTCGGCACCCCCGTCGAGGCCGCGAGGACCTCAAGGTTGCGCTGCAGGCTCATGGAGGGAGTGAACTTAGGGCTCTCGACGATGGCGCCCACCCGGTCGATCACCTCGGGCAGCCCGGACGGCACCTCGTGGTCGAAGATGCGCATCTCGCCACGGTCCGGCCGGATCAGCCCGAGCAGCATCCGGATGGTGGTGGTCTTGCCGGAGCCGTTCGGGCCGAGCAGCCCATGGACGCCACCCACGGGAACGTTCAGGTCGAGTCCTGAGACGGCCTGGATGCGCCGGAATTGCTTCGCGAGACCACGGACCTGCACCGCCCATGCAGCAGGAGTCCGTTTCCACCGTTGCTCGGTCATACGCAGACACTAGTGCGCGCCCGCAAAGGACCACGTCAGTCCGTGGTCGCGCTGACGTCATACCCCGGTCGCCCCGCGAGCACATCGACGGACCTCCCGTCGATGTGGTGCCACAGCCACCAGGTGACCAGGACCAGCACCGGCAGTCCGAAAGAGACCTGGGCGGACGACGTCACCACGATCACGATGGTGGCGCTGAGCCAGACCCGCTGCCAGCGCAGGCTGGGAAGAGCCAGGGCGACGAAGGGCGCCACCCAGGTGAAGTACCAGGGCTGTAGCGCCGGCCCGAGGACCGCGAAGGCCAGCAGACCCCCGAGCAGGACGATCCAGGGCCGTCCGGGCTCACCGGGCCGGGGCCCGAAACGCACCACGAGCCAAGCCCAGGCCCCCAGCACCATCACCCCGGCCACGAGCGTCAGAATGCGTTGCGCCGGAGTCACCCATGCGTCAAGCGCCAGGAGCTTCATCACCTGGATGATCCACGACAGCGGTGAGTCGTTCATCACGGCCAGCGGGCTCCCTGCGGTGCTGTTGCTCCAGCCGAACCCGAGACCGGAGCCCAGCGACACCGCGGCAAACACCGCCACGGCCGCAGCCCCCGCCGCCGCGGCGCGTCCCGCCAGCCGCGCCCAGGAGCGTCCTGGCGAGGCCGCCCACGCCAGGGCCACGATCCCGAGTCCCGCCGCGGCCCCCGACTGCTTGATGGTCAGGGAGGCACCGATCAGGACCCCGCCCAGCAGCAGGCCAGACCACCCGCCCCGCTGGGCCGCGACGACAGCCAGGGCGATCAAGGCCACCAGCACCGCGTCGTTGTGCACTCCGGCGATCCATTGGAAGACCAGCAGCGGAGTGGCGATCCCGGCCCACAGGGCAGGACCGGTAGGGACACCGATGCGCACTGCAAGCCTCCTGACCGCCCAGGCCACCACCAGCAGGCACCCCAGGTGCAGCAGCCGGAACAGCAGTATCCCCAGCCACGGCACACCGCCGCTCAGCCAGAAGACAGCCGCGAAGATCAGCAGCGCTCCCGCGGGATAGACCGACGTGGTCTCGACCCAGTCCACCCCGACCTCAATCCCTGGCAGTCTCGGCTCGCCGAGCGTCATGGCATAGGGGTCGTGCCCGTTGAGCACCATCCAGCCCTGCGTCAGGTAGGCGTTGACGTCGAGGCTAAAGAGCAGCGGGGCGGCCAGCAACGGCAAAGCCCACAACACCGTCGCCATGACAGGCCGCGGGAACTGCGGCCCGGCCTGCCACCACGCCAGCAGCAGTGCCGAGCAGGAGATCAGGAACAAACCGGCCAGCAGATAGTCGGTCACCGTGACCGCAGGACGTGGCACCAGCCAGCCCAGGACGCTCGTGAGTGTGCTGGCAAGAGTCCCGAACATCACCCAGCGCCAGCCATGGGCAGGAGGAGCGGCCTGGGAGCGCAGTTCACAACGGGACATCACGCATAACTCTAGTGCCGCGTGACGGGAGTTCGCCGGGTGTTTTCTTCGCCCGGCTGCCTCGGGATCATCCACCCCGAAGGCTGCGTAATTTTACCAGAGATTTTCTAGAGCCAGCGATGGAATCATGTCATACGATTGGCTGGACGACCGACCGCAGGGAGAACCCATGAAGGCCTTCATCCGAGTGCTCCAGGACATCGCCCTGATGCTCACCCGCATCGTCATGGGCGTTGTGATGGTTACTCATGGATGGCACCGCTGGCAGAACGAGGGGATCGCCGAGGAGGCGAACATCCTGGAGCGGGTGGGGATACCGGACCCTGCCCTGATGGTATGGCTGCTGATCGGTTTCGAGGTGATCGGCGGCATCTTCCTGATCTTCGGCCTGGCTACCCGGGTGATCAGCTTCGGGCTGATGGTCCTGAACATTGGGATCATCGTGACGCTGAGGTCGAGCACGTTCTATGTCCACGACTCCGGCTGGGAGTACAACGCGGTGATGGCCGTCGTCGGCCTGATGCTGATGGCCCATGGTGCGGGACGGACGGGCCTGGATCACCTTTTCGTGACGCCACGGGAGCAGCCGCTGCCAGAGGAGTCCGACCCTGGACCCACCCACGCCGCATTCTGAAGCACGATCCGAGGGCCGCGGGCTGGCAGAGGTCTGCCACCCTCGCCAGGTCACTATTCCAGTTTTCAACGATTGAGAACTGGAATCAATTAGCGCACTTTTAGATGCCTGAAGTTAATGATGCGCCATCAGCCGACAGCCTGGGGAAACTGTTATGGGCGTCGGGACGGCAGGTTGTTGCATAAGAAACCATCCGCGCACACGAAAACCAGCTGTGCACGCAGCGCCCGCCATCATACCAGATCAGGAGCATATTCCCCATCAATCCCGGTCCGGCCCGGCCCCTCCTAGCCTTACGACGAAGCCGTCAGACCTTCAAACACCCCGAAGATACCCCAGACTGCTTATCCTTAAACCCCGATCAGATGCAAAACACCTAGCCAGAGGGGTGTTGATAACTTTTAGACGCGCTCGCGCCACCTCTACCAGTCAGATGCCCTCCGGGAGTCCAGCCGAGATATAGCACAAACCCGAAGCAGCCTTCAGGATCACAAAAACAGTCGCCTTTCCCAGCGGCCCCAGCCGGCGAGCAAAAATATTTATAAGGGATATTCTCCAGACATTCTATAAAATAGAGCAAGTCTTCTCTGAATCCCCGTCTATTATCCTTTTCACAAACAGCCCAGAAGGAACCAAAAGAAGCTCCCGGCAAGGCATGACACAGCTTTCGCATTTCATTAGAAAAATGAGGATTTCCTGAAACACAACCGAAACAAAAGAATATATCAACAGCAGATCAAAGTGGCGTTGACTAGGACTTTTGCCCGCAGAAAAGCCAAAATAAAGCGTCCAAGGCGCCCCCACCGCCACCCTATCTGCGACCATGTTTCTAAGAAACTTCACAGTTGACTGGGCCCTTTGGAGTAAAGTAGAGTGCAGCAAACAACCTGAGAGCGCGCCGGGGGAGCATAAAACATTTATGTTGCGTAGCCGATTCCCGCGCCGCGAGACAGCAGGATCGGAGCACATGGATGACAATTTCACATTCAAACAATTCGGCCGAAAGGACGACAACATCCGCAGTTCATGTGGTTCGTGGACTTGAATCTTTAGTGGGGGCGCATCTTCGCTCCCTGCAGACGCTGCACCGTTCCCATCCGGGGCGGGTCACGGTCACCTGGAAGCATCTGCTGATAGCCCCGGCCCTGAATTCAACCGACCTGTCCCGGTTGCACTCGTATCGGGGCGACTACCTGATAGTCGGGGTAGTGTGCGACTCCATAGGCCGGCACACCAAAAGAGTGCTCGACGCCGGCGCCACCGGCGTGTTGAACACGCTGCTGGATCCTTGGGTCTGGGCCAGCGGGATGCTCTCCCAATGGGCCGAGATCAGCGCGGAGAGGCAGCAGGCCAACGTCCTGGAGACCCTTAGTGAGGCTGACCACCAGCTGATGTCCGAGCTGGCCCGGGGAGCGTCGACGCTCGAGTTGGCTCAGAAGTACTTCATCTCGGAACGCTCTATGTACCGTAGGTTGCGCGACCTGTATGCGCGCCTCGGGGTGCGCTCACGCGAGGAGGCGGTCGTCGTGTGCTCGACGGTCAATGCGCGCCTGGGCAGCACGCCGATCACCTTGGACTCGATCTCCCCGGCATCCCCTTGCTGATCAGGCTCACGCGAGTACAGGTCGGCGTAGCGCCCACCGATGCGCATCAGCTCACGATGAGTCCCCGACTCCACGATGCGCCCGGCCTCCATCACCAGGATGCAGTCGGAGTCCACCACCGTGGACAGGCGGTGGGCGATGACTATCCGGGTGCAGGAAAGGTCCCCGAAGAACCTGGAGACGACATCCTCAGACCGGTTATCGAGGGAGCTGGTCGCCTCATCGAGCACCACCAGCTTGGCTGCCTTCAGCGCCGCACGCGCCAGCACGATGCGCTGCTTCTGGCCTCCAGAGAAGTTGTCCCCCAGCTGGGCTATGGGCGTGTCATAGCCCAGGGGTAGTTCCGCGATCTCGTCATGCAGCCCGACGTCCCTAGCGGCCCTCTCAATCTCAGCCTGGCTGACCTTCCCCATACCCCAGGAGATGTTGCTGGAGACGGTGCCGCTGTTGAGGGTTACGTTCTGCGGCACATAGGCCACTTGCGCATGGAATCTCTCGCGGTCGAAGTCGTACATGTCGACCCCGTCGATGGTGATCTGCCCCTGATCAGTCGTGTAGAGCCCCACCAGCAGCCGGCCCAGGGTGGTCTTCCCGCAGCCGGACGGACCCACTATCGCGATCTTGGATCCAGCCGGCGCGTCGAAGCTCACATCCTGCAGGACGGGGGCCGCAAAGCTGCCGTAGGCGAAGGAGAGGCCCCGCACCGAGAGATCCCCCGTCATGGGCCAGTTGTGTACTCCCCGGAAACCCTGCGGGGTCTCACGCAGCAGCACGTCGGCCACCCGCTCCAGCAGCGCCGCACCCTCGGACAGCTTGGTGTAGGACCCCGCCATGCTGGCCACCTGCCCCAGCAGGACGCCGGAGAGGGTCTGCACCGAGACGACGAGGGCCATCGGCATGTCCGCTCGGGTTAGTACCAGGACCAGCAGGATCAGCAAGGGCCCGATGAACTGGAGGGCCATGGTCACCGACGAGAACCCGGTCTGGAGGGTCTGTAGCCTGCCGAACTGCTTCAGCAGCGCGTCGTTGTCACGATTCCAGCGTTCGATGTAGTGCTCCTCGAGCGCGTTGGTTTTGATCATCTCCAGGGCGGTGATCGAGGCGACCTGGGTGCGTTCCAGTTCAACCCGGTTCTGTGTCTCTTCAAGGGCCACGGACGTGATTGCCCGCGCCGAGAACACCGATATCAGCACTACTAGGAGGACCAGGGCCAGGGCGACGGCGACGCCCAGCGGCGAGACCCAGGTGATCCAGACGAGCACCGCCACCACCAGCACCGCGCTGACCAGGGTCTGCACGAGGTCCGTCGTGATCAGCGATCTCAGCTCCTGGACTGCCGACAGTGTGAACAGCAGATCCCCGGGACCACGCAGGGCGGAGAACTGATACGGCAGCCTCATGAGCCGGGAGAACAGGTCACGGGACAGGGAGCGTCCCACGGCGAGAGAAGCCATGACGCCGGCGAGGCCTCTGAAGAACACCGCCAGGGCGTATCCCAGCCCCAGGCCGAACAGCACCAGGAGCATCGCCGCGTCGCGGTGCTGGCCGGGGTCGGGAAGGACCAGCCGCAGGATCTCGGGCAGCGCCAGCGACACCCCCGCCATGACCAGGGAGGCCAGCAGGACCAGGCCGATCAGGGTCCTGTGCCGCCTGGCGTAGACACCCAGCAGGCTCCACTGGCTCGGCAGCTGGCCGGACCGGACGTCGCTCTCCTGGCCCAGGGTGATCGCGATGCCGCGGAAGTCACGCTCGAATTCCTCCGTGGTGAGCACACGCCGCCCGCCGCCTGGATCGAGGATGGTCACCTTCCTGCCGTGGAACCGCTCCGTCACGACATAGTGGTGATCGGTCCAGTAGCAGATGGCGGGTGAGGTCAGGAGCGCCACGCCCGAGGCCGTCGTGCGGTACACGTGCGGCACCCCGCCCTCTTCAGTGAGGATGCGGACGATGTTGGCCATGTTCAGCCCGTCCCGGCCGACGATATACCGCTGTCTGAGGTCGTCGATTGAGGCGGAGCGATTGTGCTGGCGCAGCAGCATCGCGCAGCAGCACAGGGCGCACTCGGTCTGCTGGAGCTGGCGTATCAGGCGTGGACGTCGCAATCCCACCGTCAAGCCCCAACCCGGTAGGGACCGAACGTCAGCGGCGACCACAGCGTCAGGCCGCTGGTCAGGCACAACAGCCCGTAGCCTATGCCGGACAGGCCGATCATCAGCCCGTCGTTGAGGAAGGTCTTGCTGTCCCGGGAAGCCAGGCCGTGCGCGATGCCGGGGAGCGCATCAGCGAGGCGACGCCTCACCCAGTCACGCCTCGCAGGGACGGCCTCGGCCAGCAGCATCAGATTGCCCAGGTCCCCATGGCACAGAGTGAAGTTCAGCCCGAAACCGCTGTCGAGGCACTCGTCCAGGAGGCGCTGCCGGGTGCCGGCGGGCAGCGGCGCACCGACGGTTTCCCGGATCCCAGCTGCCAGGAGGATTCCCGGAGCGCCGTGGCACCACCCTTTGCCCCGGGACCCCTCGGTCTCGGCATCCATCAGGAACAGCCTGTCAGGGGCGCCGAACCAGCGATCGTGGCGGGCGATCATCTCGCCCAGGGCCGCGGGGACGTCGGGATGCCGGTCCCGGCAGGCCGCCAGGGCCGTAATCCGGCCGCTGGTGCCGTGGGCCATGCCGCTATACCGGGTTCCCGGGAACTCGTCGCCCAGATAGGGATCGCGGAATAGCACCTGCGGCAGTCCGCGGTCGATCACCCGGGACAGGATCCCGTCCTGGTCCAGGGCGTGCACCTCGGGGACGCGGTCCAGGTGGTGTGCCGCGGCGACTATCCCGAAGATGCCCATCATGAAGTCGCACTCCTCGAAGGCCTCGATCTCGTCGGCTACGCAGGACCACAACCCGAGGCCGGAGCGGATCCAGTCCAGGTTTCCCGTGATGATGCCGCCCGCGACGGCGGACCACGCGACGCCTGGGAAACCACCTGCCATCCCACCGCTGGCTTGCCGGCTGCGGACGTCGGCATTCTCCCGCAACGCATCACAGCGCGCCACGAAATAGCTGCCGGCCAGCTCACACAGCTCCGGGTCGCCGAGATGAACACCGGCTGCGGCCAGGAACAGGGCAATGCCAGAGGCCCCGGCGTACATGTCGTCGCCCAGCTCCTGGACGCGCCAGGGATGCTTCTTCGCGGCATCCTGGATCGCTGCCCCCAGCCATCCGGGAGCCCCGCCGTCGCTCCTGAGGGCGAATCGCACCAGCTCATCGGCAATGGCACGGATCAACTTCCCCGGCTCCGCATCGCCAGAGCGCGCGGCAGCACGCATCCGCTGGTATTCCGGGGCCTTCTCCTCAACATCTAAATTGTCGATGAAGGAGGCTTTTATCAGGCGCTCGTTCAGCAGAAGGTCGTTGCGCGAGAATTTCTCCAGCAGGTACTGCGCATTGGACAACGGCGTGCGGCCGAGGACATCGGCGAGCCGGTCGCCAGTCGAGCCGAAGACCGCAGTGTCCTCGGTGTTGAGCGTGAAATACGGGATATCGCCGTGCATCAGGTCCTCGACCTCTGCGCGGATCACGGCGGCGGGGAACCGGGAGAGCTTGCCGATGCCAGTGCGGTGATAGAACAAATGGGCCACATCGCTGGACTGCTGCACCAGGGGATGGGCGCCAAGGTCGAGAAGCCTGCCATAGGTCCGGGTGTTGTCGATCAGGGTGCGCGTGAAAACCCCGGAGAAGCATTCCTTCAGCCAGCAGGACACACGCTCCCGGTGCGCCATCACCCATTCCATCGTGCGCCTATATCCCGCGCACAGGGCGTTCAGTTCGTCGACGGAGATGATGACCTTGCGGGTGGCCACCTCGCCGCTGACCTCGGGAGCCTGCATCTGGAGGCTGACCCCACCCGATGAGGAACGCTCAAGAGTCATCGTGGGGGCCATCGGGGACTGATCCTCGACATAGCCGAGGAAACCCACATCCACGGAGAGGTGATCGTCGTATTCGGTGTCCATCCGGCTGGGGAGCAGGCCGCTGTTGATGACCGAGGAGACCAAGGCCAGTTTTATCGGCGTCGGCGGCGTCTTCATCTGATTGACGCTGAACAGCGTCTCCGCGTCGATCACGACCGGCAGCCCGGCATGATGCCTCAGGTTCTCGTGGTGCATGTCGCTGGCACCCACCAGCTGCAGCAGCGCCAGCAGCTCACCACAGCCGTCAAAGTAATCGACACCGGGCGGAAGCCGCTTCTCATCGGCCAGCTCCTGCCAGCCCCAGTCGTCGCCGAGAACCATGCGCAGCCTGCCGAACCGGGTGCCGGCCGCCTCGTTGAACCGGTCGCACAGCTCCCCCAGGCCGCGATCCACCCTCAGGTCCCGTGGCTTGTAGATCACAGATCTCCCGTCCGCGAACACCAGGCGCGAGACGCTCTGGCCGCCGCGATGGCCATCCCCCAGACCGGTGAGAATCTGGACGATGTCCCTCTGCTGCCCGGCCAGGGGCGTCAGACGCCCATCCTGCAGGGCCTCGTCGGTGCGTGCGATCAGGGTCAGCAGGTGACGCCGCCGCTGTGCACAGAAGGTGTGAAGGGATTCACCAAGCCTCGGGAAGGCCCGCAGCAGCGCGTCCCGGAAATCCGTCCGCCGGCAGAGCCGCGCGAAGGAGCCGGGGCTATCCGGCAGCCGATCAGCGTCTTGGAGGATGGTCATCGCCGAGACCAGGACCCGGGCCGACATCTCAGCCACGCCATTGGCGATGCCTTGGATATGGCCGGCCGCGATCGCCGCGGCATGGCCGGCGACGCTGGGATAGCGCAGCAGCTCCTCTGCCACATCACCTAGGTCACGTGCCACGGCCGCCCCGAACTCCGTTGGCGGCGACGACTCACTGCCGTCGCCCGGCTCGATGCCGGCCAGTTCGGCAAGCCCCTGGGTATTGTCCGTCACGGGCGCGATATCTGATACGGAGATCCCGGACACCGTATACAGCAGATCGTCTATCTCGGCCTGGCCGAGTTCAGGAAACAGGAAAGCCGTATCACTGGTAAGCATGGAGGGCAGATTTTCTAGTGTGAATGGTCTTCTGGTGTAAATGGGTCGGGCGGTGGGCATCGGTGGCGCTTTCCCCGCCTCATCCAGGAAATTCCTGAAAATGGCTAGGAAATCCCTGGTCTACTGGTTGGGGCCGCGTTTCTCACGCGACCCCAACCATTGTCACTGGCTATTTGTCAGCAGCCCTTGTGGTGATGGTGGTGGGGCGGTGGGCAGGGCTGGCACCAATTCTTGCTGCATTCCCAGGAGACGGTGCAGACATAGCCACAGCTGCTGGGATGTGGGACACTCCAGCAGCCACCGCCGGTCTCCGGGGCTTTGGCATCGATTTCCTGTGCCGACAGTTCCTGCAGGAAATCACCGGCCTCAAGGAATTTCTTGGAAGCAAGCATGTTTAACTCCTTCATTAGAGCTTTACACTGAACTTTGGTCACGCATACGCGGTAACCGAGCGTTACGTTACGCAGAAGGCACATCAGGTGCTATGGAATCCGGGGATCCTGGCGCCGACTGTCGTGCACCTGACAGCCAGCGCCCCCGGTAGATAACTTTCGTCCAGAGACCTTCATCCAGCACCGCCCCCAAAATCCGCGGCTCCGATGTGCGCACGACGAGCGCTGCGGGTCAGTCCCTGACACACCGGTGCCAACACACCCAGCCAGGCGTCGCACATCCCACACAGGAAGCCCACAGGTTTCTCATAGCCAAACCCCGTTCCCGGCTGTCACAGTAGACGCATGCCTCCTGCACAGCCTGCTCCCCTGACCCGCCCTGACGGCACCGCCCTGAAGGTGCTGACCGTCGACGATGAACCCAGCCTGACCGAGCTGCTGGCCATGGCCATGCGTTACGAGGGCTGGGAGGTAACCACCGCCGCCACCGGAAATGACGCGGTCCGGGCAGCACGCGCCATCAAGCCCGACGCCATCGTGCTCGACATGATGCTGCCGGACTTCGACGGCCTGGAGGTGATGCGCCGCATCCGCGCCGAGCAGCCCGACGTACCGGTGATCTTCCTGACCGCAAAGGACGGCGTCTCCGACCGCATCACGGGCCTAACGGCGGGAGGCGACGACTATGTCACCAAACCGTTCTCCCTGGAGGAGGTCATCGCCCGGCTCCGCGGCCTGCTGCGACGCTCCGGGGCCACGACGGTGCAGCCCGACACACAGCTCGTGGTCGGGGACCTGATCCTCGACGAGGATTCCCACGAGGTCACTCGCGCAGGCCAGAGCATCAACCTCACGGCAACCGAGTTCGAGCTGCTGCGTTACCTGATGCGCAACCCCAAACGGGTGCTCAGCAAGGCCCAGATCCTGGACCGGGTGTGGAACTACGACTTCGGCGGCCAGGCGAACGTCGTGGAACTCTACATCTCCTACCTACGCAAGAAGATCGACGCCGGCCGAGCGCCGATGATCCACACCATGCGCGGCGCCGGCTACGTGCTGCGGCCCGCGAGCGCGTGATGCGCCCCACCACTCTCTCCGCGCAGCTGCGCCACCGCGTCACGGCCGTGGTGGCGGTCCTGGCGCTGCTGATCTCGGTGGGCACCATCGTCGCGGCCAGCGCCATCATGTACTCGCAGCTCGACACGCAGATCGACAACGCCAAGAAGCTGCAGTTGCACTTCGCCCCCGGCGAGCAGGACGGTCGCCCCAAGGGCATCACCGCTCCCGGCATACCACCTGGCACCATCATCTTCATACGATTCGCCAACGGGGTAGACCAGGCCTCCGAGGTCGGCAACGGCACATACGACGACGGGGTTTCCCGGCAGGTCGAGGTCAAGAAAGCCTTGTCCAGAGTTGAGGCCGACGGGCAGAAGCACAACGTCGACCTCCCGGGCTGGGGACAGTACCGGGCCATCGCGCACTCCTATGTCACCGGCGACCTGGTGGTCATCGCCCTGCCGCTCGAGAGCCTCAACACCGCCATCGTGCGGCTGACACTGCTGGCCACCGGGCTGGGAGTGGTGGCGGTGGTGGCGGCGGCCCTCGCGACCCGGGCCGTCGCCAACGCCGCGACGAAACCCCTGAGGTCCCTGTCGGCGACGGCCTCGACAATCTCGCAGCTAGACCTGGACCATGGCGAGGTCAGCGTCCCGGCTGCCGTCCCCGACCCGAGAATGCACCCCGATCATGAGGTGGCGCAGCTGACCACCGCCTTCAACCGGATGCTGGGCAATGTGCAGGGAGCCCTCGCCGTCCGGCAGGCTTCTGAGACCAAGCTGCGCAGGTTCGTCGCCGACGCCTCCCATGAGCTGCGCAATCCGCTGGCCGCGATCCGCGGCTACTCAGAGCTGGCGGCCCGCAGACAGGACAAAGACTCGGCCTTCGCACTTGGACGGATCGACTCGGAGTCGAGGCGCATGACCAAGCTCGTCGAGGACCTGCTCCTACTGGCCCGGCTCGACGCCGACGCCCCCGTCGAGATGCAGCCCGTGGACATCGTCGAGGTGGTGCTCAACGCCGTCAGCGACGCACAAGCCGCCGGCCCCGACCACAACTGGCGGCTGAAACTGCCGGAGGAGGGTTTCGAAGTACAGGCCAACGCCGACCGGCTGCACCAGGTGATCGTCAACCTGCTGACCAACGCCCGCAACCACACCCCGGCGGGGACCACCGTCACCACCATCGCCGGGATCCGGGACGGTCGTGCGTGCCTGATGGTCGTCGACGACGGCCCCGGGATCGCGCCCGACGTGCTTCCCCGGGTCTTCGAGCGCTTCACCCGCGCTGACGCCGCCCGCAGCCACAGCGAGGCGAAGTCGACCGGGCTGGGCCTGTCCATCGTCCAGGCGGTGGTCGCCAGCTTCGGAGGCCAGGTAGAGGTCGACTCCCACCCAGGCCGCACCTGCTTCACCATCTGGCTCCCCCTGGCGGGATGAGATCACACATGGCATCTCAGGTCCCTAAGGTATGCCCTCTGAAAACCAGGAAAGCGCCTTGGGTTCCCAGCGGCCGGTTGCTGTTCCCACGAGCAGTGGATCTATGAACGGGGATACGAGTGCGAGAGCTTCGTCTAACCGGCTCGCGCTCAATCCCACAGTACGACGCGATTCCGCTTGATAGCCAATTCTCCACAACTCATGGTCGGGAACGTCGAATTCACGTGGCAGCGCCAGGTCCCGGCGCTCCGCCTCTTTGGACAAAGCTATGATCTGAGGCCTCGCCAAAACTTCAGAACGCTGGATGATGGCCACCAAATCCACCAGATCCTTGTAGCGTGTCGAGGAGACCCCGCCATGTCGTTCGAGGATGGCGCAGATCTTGTCTGCAATATGGTCGACGAGCGGGTATGCCTTCCACTCAGTGCGCATCTGGTTGCCTATGTTGACACTCGTCAGCGGAAGTACCACATCAGGCTCTGCGCTCATCAGAACCCCATCAGCAACCAGGTCGGCTTGGAATGTCGCCCAGGCCTTGGATCCAATGAAGGACCGTATACGCGTGCGGACACCTTGAGCCCCAGATGCCTGGATCCGCACTGAGGCCCCCACCTCGAAATGCATCCAATCACCAATGTCAAGGGTGGAAGCTTCCCGCAGCAGGCGTTCAACTTCATTAATCGCACCAGTCCGGTATAAATCAATATCGATCGTATGCCGAACCGATATTCGGCGAGCCAGCAATGCTGTTGCTCCTTTGACGACCCACTTGTCATCAATACGGTAAAGTCGCTCAATTAGTTGATCATAAGCATACTGGCGCTGCAAATCCATCAACGTCCACGGTCCTGATGCGGCCTCAGCACGGAGTTTGTCAGTCACTGCTCTGCGGGCGGATTCTGGCGTCCTATATCGCCTGTTCCCAGAATCACTCATTTGGCGTCACCTTCCTGAACCTCATCAAGCCATACCTCCCGGCGCGGATCGCCCGACAGTTCCAGAAGCATCTGGAGCATTTCCCTCCCCCCGCCACGAGACAACCCATGAGCAGCTGCGAATGGGGCGACTGCCTCAGCCACATCGGCAGGATGATCCTGGCCTGTCCTCAATGCATCTGCGATCACCTGCGCAACGGCACCTGGATCCTCATGCCCAGCCAACAGGTCTGCCGCGATCCGCGACGGCTTAGTCACTGGCAATCCACGTAATTGAACCCAACAATCGCCAACATCTCCCCGGTGCAGCCAGACGTCCTCGCGACGTGTCTGCTTCCGGCGTGGAAGAGTGAACTCGTGGGAATCGGCTGCCAGGTGTCCGATGCCATAAAGATGCGCCGCAGATCGGTGCGAGACCACGCCCTGCTCCGGCCGCCGTTCCCATACGGCTGCTTCTGGGGCCAACTGCAGCCAGGCCGCGCGAAGCGCAAGATGTTCTGGCTCAGCACCACCACGGAGCCGGTACACGCCATGCGCCACTCTTTCGAGGCCGCCGATCCCCACCTGGCGTGACACCGTCGACCACGCAATCCCGGTCTTCTCGATCTGACGCTTGGTAACCAATCCCCATTGTTCTTCAGCGATGCTACGGACTTCGTTCCAACCACTTCGCATTGCTGCATTTTATAGCGTTTACGCCTCAAAAAGAAGCATTGCCTTCCTCAGGTGCCCGATCGCGTCGACGATGGCCCGGCATCGCGCACGACATGCTGCCGCGGGTCTTCGAGCGCTTCGCTAACGCAGGTAACGTACGGGTCACAGCAGCTGGAACCTCGAGGAGGAGAGGAATGGACTGATGCCGTCGATCACGCCACAGAACCGCGACTTCCTGGAGACGGTCGCGGTGGGGGTTGTGCTGACGGCGATCACGACTGGGACTCTGCTGCTGGTCGGCTGGCTGGATCTGGGACGCAGCCTGATCCTTGCCTCCCTGTTCGTCGCGATCATGGCGGGAACAGCCGCCTACAAGGCCTATCACCTGGGCAGACGGCGACCGTCCGAGACCTTCATTCTCATCGTCAGCATCCTGATCTCGCTCTCGATGGTTGTGGCGCAGCTGGGCAGCAGCAACCTACAGTCCGCAATCATCTGCGCGATCATCCTGCCCCTGGCGACCTATGCCAGTCGGCACTGGGGTTTCAGACAGCCTCGTCAGGACGATTGAATTCCGGACAGCGATCCCCGGGGTTCGGGGTGGTCTCGATGCGTGAGGGACGATCGCCGTACAGCGTCCCCTCGTAGGCCTTGACGCCGGTGACCAGCACGAAGCTCAGCACGACCAGCAGGGCCCATGACCCCAGTTTGCCGACGTGCACCAACTGCCAGGCAGCGAGCTGGTCGGGGTATTTCCAGGCGCCCAGGAACGTCGCGGCATTCTCGGCTACCCACAACGCCCCGCCGATCAGCAGGAAGGACAGGGCAAGGGGCATCCGGTATCGCTTCGGGCCGACGGTGAAATACACCCACGTGCCCCATGTCGTCAGGATCATCCCGGCTGCAATCCACCAGCGCAGGTCGCCGATGAAGTGGTGGGTGTAGAAGTTCAGGTAGGCAGCCGCCCCGAAGAGGGTGACGGGCAGCCAGCGGTACCTGGCCACCCTGAGGTCGAGGCGCCGAAAGGCCTGGCAGATGTAGGACCCCACCGCCGCGTACATGAAACCGGAGAAGACCGGGACCCCTGCGATCCGCAGAAGCCCAGGCTCGGGATAGGACCAGGAGCCGGCGCTGACCTTGAACACCTCCAGCGCCAGGCCGATCAGGTGGAAGGCGCAGATCACCAGGAGTTCCCGCCAGGTCTCCAGCCCAGCAGCAACGAACAGGACCTGCACAACGAGCACATAGCCAAGAAGCACGTCATACCGGGCGACGGGAATATCCCAGGCGTTCCAGACCAGGCCCGAAACACCCAGCCCCGCGAAGATGACGATGGCGAAGGCGCAACAGGTCAGCTCGATCCATGCGAAACGCAACAACTGAAGCATGCCCCTCCTTCCGCAAGCCTGCCGGGAGCGCGGGAAACATACCACTACCCTGACTACATGGATGTCTCCCGCGAGATGCTCGCGCGCATGATCGACCACACCCTGCTGACAACCGACGCCACCCCGGCGCAGGTCTCCGCGCTCGTCGCCGAGGCGCGGGAGCTGGGGACCTTCTCAGTGTGCGTCTCACCGTCGATGCTGCCGCTGACCGACGACCTGGGGTCACTGAAGGTGGCGACGGTGTGCGGATTCCCGTCCGGCAATCACACCCCCACGACCAAGGCCGCCGAAGCGGCGGAATCGTCGCGGCTGGGAGCCGATGAGGTCGACATGGTAATCAACACCGGCTACCTGAAGGCCGGTGAGCCACACTTGGTGGCCGGTGAGATAGCGGCGGTCCGCGCGGCCACATCCGGGCTGTTGAAGGTCATCATCGAGTCAGCGGCCCTGACGGACGAAGAAATCGTCGCCGCCTGCCAGGCCGCGGAGGAGGCGGGCGCGGATTTCGTGAAGACCTCCACGGGCTTCCATCCGGCGGGAGGCGCGACAGTGCACGCCGTCGAGTTGATGGCGGCCACCGTCGGCGGCCGCCTGGGCGTCAAGGCCTCCGGCGGCATCCGCGACTGGGCCACCGCCCAGGCCATGGTGGCAGCCGGCGCCACCCGGCTGGGCCTGTCCGCCAGCCGCGCCATCCTGGCGGGTGCACCGGACTGAATCAGCTCCCGCATCGCTCCTGAGACCGGCAGCCTGGGCGAGCTCAAGGGGTGACAGCAGCCCACCACGCGCCATAGGATTTAAGTAAGCCTAACCTAATGTATTTGGGAACTCCCTATGCGTGCAGCATCAGATCAGCGCACCCCGGACTCGGCCGGAGCACCGTCACCTCGCTCGTCCTCGAACAGTGTCAAGGCGATCATCCTGCGCCGCCAGGCGAGCCTGGTCCTCAGCGCGGCCCTAGCAATCGCCGGAGCACTGGCCGGGTTGATCCCCTACGTCGTGGTCTATTTCGTGGCCAATGAGTTGTTCCTCTCCGGGCAGGTCGACCGGAACCGCCTGCTGAGCCTCGGTCTGTGGGCAGGGGCCGCGGTCATCGCGAAAATCCTGTGCAAGGCATTCGCCAATGCCGTCTCACACACCGCCGCCTATCGGATCCTCGCCGACCTGCGTCTGGCCTTGGCCGAGCGTCTGTCCCGGATGCCTCTCGGGCGCGTCCAGGTGCGCAGCTCCGGTCACCTCAGGAAAGTGTTGCAGGACGACGTCGAGCAGCTGGAACTCGGTTTGTCCCACGCCATTCCCGATATCGCGGCGGCCATCGCCGTCCCCCTCGCCAGTCTGATCGTGATGTTCGTGATCAGCTGGCCGGTCGCATCGGCGGCTCTCGCCGTAGTCTTGCTCTCAGTCGTGCTCGTGGCCTGGGGGGTCGCTCGTTCGGCTGGCGTCGCCGAGAGCGAGTCGGGGATCAAGGAGCACCTCAATACGGCGGTCATCTCGTTCCTGCGCGGCATGAAGGTGATCCGTGGTTTCCTACCGGGCAAGACCAGCTTCGCAGCCACAGACGACGCTATCGCAGCGAGCGAGCAGATTGAGAACACCAAGATGCAGCGGGGCAAGTGGCAGGCCGTCGCCTCAACCGTTCTCACCACAAGCGCGGTGCTGTTTGTGCTGCCTACAGGATTGTGGTGTGTTCATGCTGGCTACCTGACTCCCTCCGCACTCGTCTTTTTCCTCCTTGTGGGAACCGGCTTCGCCCAGCCTCTGATGTCCCTGATGATCAGCATGGCGGTACTGCAATACCAGATCGAGGCAGGCCTGAAGAACATCTCCGAAATCCTGGATGAACCAGATCTGCCGAGTCCGGAGCATCCTGAGGTCCCTGAGGATTTCAGCATCGACATCCATGACGTGAGTTTCGCCTACGAGGATGGGCCGACGGTGCTGCATGAGATCAACCTGAACATCCCCGAGGGCACCTCGCTGGCTTTAGTTGGGCCTTCTGGAGGTGGAAAGTCCACGCTGCTCGGCCTGCTGGCACGCTTCTATGACGTCAATAGCGGCTCGCTGCGGTTGGGCGGGGTGGATCTGCGCGACATGGACCCCGTCGCATTGATGCAACGAGTCGCCTATGTCCAGCAGGATGAATATATCTTCGCCGGAACACTCTGGGAGAACATCAGAATGGCCCGTCCGGAGGCAACCGACGAGGAGATCACCTCGGCCGCCGAACAGGCTCGGGTGGGTGAGTTCGTCGGCGAGCTGGACAATGGCTGGCGCACTGTGCTGCCTGCTGGAGGGGGACGGCTCTCCGGTGGGCAACGGCAACGCATCTCCATAGCCCGGGCAATCCTGAAGGGCGCCTCAGTCATCCTGTTGGACGAGGCGACCGCTTTTCTTGACCCGGAGAGCGAGGCCGCAGTGACGAAGGCGCTGGCGGAGCTCAGGTGCAGGACAACCATGATCACGGTCGCTCATCGCCTAGGCACGGTCACCGACTACGACCAGATCGCTTTCCTGGCAGAAGGCCGGATCACGGCCACTGGCACGCATGAGGAATTACTCCAGCATTGCCCGGACTATGCCCAGCTCTGGGCCTCTTTCCAGCAGGCACGTGGCTGGAGGATCACCAAATCCGCGCAAGAGCCAGGCGCCGGAGAAACCCAAGAGGCAAAGGCATCAGCTGGCGCGCTGAAACCTGGCGACGACACCACCACAACCTGGGAAAACACCAGAGTGGTGGGTTTGAAGAACATGAAACCAATCCGGCAGTGGCTCCATCTGCTCGGTGAGCAGCGCAGCTCGTTGTGGCGAAAGGGGTTGGTGTGGATCATAGCTGACGGCATGCTGACGAGTTCGCCCTTGGTGGTGACTCTCTTCGCCCTGCTGGAAGTCCTGTCTGGTCAGGTCGGAGCCGACATGTGGTGGCGCTACGGGCTGATCCTGCTCGCGATCTTCATCGTACGGTGGCTGGTTGGCGTCGGCCTCGCAACCGTGTGGTGGCCAACCACAAACAACGTCATCACCCATCTGCGCCAATCCATCCTCACCCATCTCCGGCGAATCCCATTGGGAAAATACGACCGGCTCGACGTCGGACAGACTGCGACTCTCTTGGTCGCCGACCTGCCCTTGATCGATTTCGTGAACCTCCCGGCCAAGGTGATCGTCAGCCTGCTGCAGCCTCTGCTTGCCATGACTATCCTGCTGATACTCGACTGGCGGTTGGCCTTGGCCGCCCTGGCGGGCCTGTCGGTGTTCTTCTTACTGCTGTGGCTATCCGACCGGACCCAGAATCGTATTCTGGGAGAGGTCACCCAGGCACGCAGCAATGCCAGCAGTGAATTGCTCGAGCTAGTCCAGGGTACAGCTGTCTTGAGAGCCAATCCGGATGCGCCCCAGGCCAAGAAATACTGGGATTCAGTGGAGGCTCTCCGACGTGCCAGTGTGGCTATGGCTATTCAAACCAGCCCACTTCACTCTCTCGCCTCTGTGGTGCTGGAGCTTGGATTTGCGGCGCTGGTTATGGTGGTCTGCTATGGATCAGTGAATGGCGACATGTCCAATATGGTCGCACTGCTCGGCTTGGTCATCTCACTCAATCTGTACCGGCCGTACCAAGAGCTCATGGATCTTTCGACCTATCGCCACCTGCAGGGCCATATCGTCAACCGTATTTCGCAGATCTGGGACATCGAACCGCTGTCGGAGGGAAACTTGGAGACACCGCCAGGGGAAGCCACCGTCACTTTCAACCACGTCAGTTTCGCCTATCTCGACAACCAGGAAGTTCTGCGTGATGCCACGCTCATGGCCCGGACGGGAGAGATAACAGCCCTCATCGGACCTTCAGGAGCTGGGAAGTCGACTGTCGCGAACTTGGTTACACGTTTCTGGGATGTTGGCTCTGGGTCTGTCCGGATTGGCGACGCCGATGTCCGGGACCTGACATCAGTGGGTCTCGCCTCGCAGGTGACGGCCGTCTACCAGGATGTCTACCTGTTCCCAGGAACGATCCGGGAGAACCTGTGCCTCGGAAATGACATGCCGGATGCGAGACTGGAGCAGGCGCTCCAGGCCGCCCAGGCCTGGGATTTCGTCAGCCAGTTCCCTGACGGTCTGGACACCAGGCTGACAGAAGGCGGCACCAACCTGTCGGGAGGACAGCGCCAGAGGATTTCCATCGCACGAGCCCTCCTGAAGAACGCCCCCATCCTGCTCTTGGACGAGGCCGTCGCTTCCGTGGATCCCGAGACCGAGATCCGCATTCAGCAGGCACTCAGCTCACTGGTGACCGGTCGCACCGTCATCGTGGTGGCCCACCGCCTGAACACCATCTGCTCGGCTGATCGCATCGTGGTGCTGGCACATCACGGTGTCGAGGCAATGGGCACCCATGAAGAGCTCCTAGATTCCAGTCCGGTCTATCACCGCCTGTGGATGGCGAGCCAGCAGTAGTGAACGACTATGAACCCCATAGGCATTGCCTCTCACAGCAGCGTCTTGTTGTCGTTTCTCACGGGCCGGAATAGCCTAAGACCGTCATCACTTGCCGGATAGTCTGAGATCGCTACCACTCGCCAGGAGGGATCATGGCCACCACCCAGCAGAAGAACCCGGCCAGTGTCTGGGAGCTGATCAGATCCGCCCACACCGCGATGATCGTGGGTGGTGCGGTCGCCTTCATCGGGGCAGGACTGAAGGTCGTCCCCTATATCGCGCTCGTCGAGATCGGCCGCGGTTTCCTGACCGGGACGTCCGCCGCCCATCAATGGGGCTGGTTCGCAGCAGCGGTGGTGGCCATGGTCATCCATGGGGTCGCCTACACCGGTGCCCTGGGCGCGACCCACCTGGCTGAGGCGAACCTCCGCAACGAGCTGCGGCTCAAGCTGGTGAACAAGCTGCCGCGCCTGCCGCTGGGCTGGTTCAACGACCGTTCCTCGGGGCAGATCAACCGCGCCGTCATCAGCGACACCGAGCAGATCCACACCCTGGTGGCCCATCTCGCCGGTGACATGATGAACTCGGCCGGCACCATCGTCGTCGGCTTCGGCTACCTGCTGTGGCTGGACGCCCGTTTCGCAGGCCTGTTGATCCTGGCCTGGCTGCTGGTGATGGGACTGTCGATGCTGCCCGGCATGATGGGGATGAGGCAGAGCTTCGACGAATACTCCGCCGCCCAGCAGGAACTGTCCACGGTGACGGTCGAGATGGTCGACGGCATCAAGGAGGTCAAGAACTTCGGCATGACAGCGGACGTCTTCGGGCGGTTCGACGCCGCGGCCCGCAAGAGTGCCGACGTCACGATGAACTGGATGCGCAAGTCCGGGGTCAGCGTGGCGATCATGGGCGCCGTCATGCAGCCTGCCGCGACGCTGGCCCTGACCATCGGGCTGGGTTTCTGGCTCGTCCAGCTGGGCTGGGTGACCCCGATCACGGTGGTGGCCTTCGCCCTGGTCTGGGTGGGAATCCCGGAGGGCCTGACGGCCCTGGTGCAGATCTTCCAGCACATCTATGCCGCCAAGCAGGCCGCCAACTCCACCCTGGAGGTCCTGAAGACCCCAGAGCTCCCGGTCCCCACAGCCCCGGCGTCCCTGACCGCCGACCCTTCGCTGATCGAGATCGACGGCGTCACCTTCGGCTACGAGCCGGACAATCCGGTCATCAAGAATGTGACGCTGACCTGCCGGCCGGGCACCGTAACCGCCCTGGTCGGCCCGTCCGGTGGCGGCAAATCCACCCTCGCGAAGCTGATAGCCCGGTTCTGGGACGTCGGATCCGGCATGATCCGGATCGGCGGCATCGACATCCGGGAGCAGACCGACAAGCAGCTGATGGGGTCTATGGCGCTGGTCTTCCAGGACGCCATGATCGCAACCGACACCATCGCCCGGAACATCGCCCTCGGCAAACCCGATGCCACACATGAGGAGATCATCGAGGCGGCCCGGAAGGCACACATCCACGACCGGATCATGGCCCTGCCGCACGGCTACGACACGGTGCTGGGGGCCGGCGACGGTTTCCTGTCGGGGGGTGAGGAACAGCGGCTGAGCATCGCGCGGGCTTTCCTGTCGGCTCCCCAGATCCTGATCCTCGACGAGGCCACCGCCCAGGCGGACGCCCACTCCGAACTGGAGATCCAGCGGGCGATCTCGGGGCTGGCTGAGGGACGCACCGTGGTGATGATCGCCCACCGGTTGTCGACCATCCAGTCCGCCGACCAGATCGCAGTCATCGACGAGGGCCGGATCACCGAGTGCGGTCCGCATGACGAGCTGATCGCCCAGGGCGGGCAATACGCTCGTCTCTGGGCTGCCCAGCAGAACACCATGACAGGAAGCCACCAGGTGGTAGGAGGCCAGGATGCTTGAGCGATTCCGGAAATACCTCGACCGGCCGCAGAGCGTCTACGCCCTGATCGCCGGCTACACCATCGCAGCAGTGCTGCAGGGACTGGCCTTCGGTGTCCTGATCTGGTTCCTGCGCGGCTTCCTGTCGGAGGATCCAGGCAGTGCCACCGGGGCCTTCTGGCTGCTGATCGCCCTCGGGGTGGTGTCCTTCGCCGTGATGGCGGCGACGATGATCGCCGCGAACCGGATCTCCGCCTACGACGTCTGCGGCAATGTGATCGCCAAGATCGGCCAGCGAGTCTCCGGCCTGCCGCTGGGCTGGTTCGACTCCGGCGCAACGGGACGGGTCTCCGCTGCGGTCACCCACGAGACCGACGCGCTGTCGCACCTGGCGTCCATCGTCTTCCCGCAGCTCATCTCCGCCCTAGTCACGCCGGTCACCGCCGCGGTGGTCACGCTGGTCTGCGACTGGCGGCTGGGCCTGGTGATGGTCGTCGTCGCCCCTATCGTCTGGGCGCTGTGGCGATGGGCGATCCCGGTGATCCGCCGCGAGCAGGAGCTCGCCCCGAAGGTCAGTTCCGAAACCGCGGCGCGCATCATCGAGCAGGCCCGGCTACAGCCGGTGCTGCGGGCTCAGGGCGTGGCCGGCACCGACTGGGAGCCGCTGGATGAGGCGCTGCGCAGCGAATACGAGACGATGAAAGGCCTGATGGCGGCCCAGTCGCGACCCTCCTCGGCCTTCGGGATCCTGGGGCAGGTGTTCTTCGCCGCCGTCCTCGGCACGGGGCTGGCCCTGGCGATGGGCGGGCAGCTCGACGTCCCGGGCTACCTGGCGATCGGCCTGATGGCGGCCCGCTTCACCACCCCGATCTCCCAGTCGGTGTTCTACGCCGCCGAGATCCAGAAGTCGGTCGTCAGCCTGGATACCATCGGCGCAATCGTCGACTCCGCCCCGCTGCCCGAACCCAGCGACCCGAAGGCCCCAGAGGGGACGACGATCCGGTTCGACGACGTCCAGTTCGGTTATGTCGCAGATCAGCCGGTGTTCTCCGGCCTGTCGCTGACCGCGGCCGAGGGTGAGATCACCGCGCTGATCGGCCCGTCGGGCAGTGGCAAGTCGACGGTGACCCGCCTGGCCGCGCGCTTCTGGGACGTCGGCCAGGGGTCGATCACCATTGGCGGCGTCGATGTGCGGGACATCCCGACCGCCAAGCTGATGGAAATGACCTCCATGGTCTTCCAGGACGTCTACCTCTTCGACGCCACCATCGCTGAGAACGTCCGGATCTCCCGGCCCAAAGCAACCGACGCCGAGGTCACCAACGCCCTCCACCGCGCGGGGCTCGACCAGACGATCGCCCGGCTGCCCGAGGGCATCAACTCCCAGGTCGGGGAAGGCGGCCAGAAGCTGTCCGGCGGTGAGCGGCAGCGCGTCTCGATCGCCCGCGCCTTCCTCAAGGATGCCCCGATCCTGCTGCTGGACGAGATCACGTCCGCCCTGGACGCCGAGAACGAGGCCGCGATCACCCAGACCCTGGCGGAGTTGTCGCGGGGCCGGACGGTCATCGTCATCGCGCACCGCTTGTCGACGGTGATGCAGGCCGACCACATCTACGTGCTCTCCGGCCGCGAGAACGGCGTACCGACACAGGTCGCGGAACACGGCACCCCAGCCGAACTGGCCTCCGGCAACGGGATCTTCGCGTCCATGCTCGCGGACTTCGAGCAGACCGCCCGCTGGCAGGTCCGTTAATGGCCTTACGCCTCAACTAGTTTCATGCTGAAATCCATCATCCGCATGACGGCTGTGGTGACCGTGATAATCACCGCGATGCTTTCCTATACTCAGTTGTCCTTTCTGGAGAAGGACTACCCCCTAGGAACACAGTATTCTGGGACGATTCTCTTCAGCGATTCTTCACTGTCACGGGCCGAGATCCTTGATGGAATGCGTCACATCAGCAGGGAACAGGGAATCGAGATCTACCTAGGCACCCCAGGAAAATCTGATCCTTTCCACGGGCTGGATCTGTATTCTTTGGGGGATAGTCAACCCGACCAGCCTGTTGACATCTCCTGGTTGAGTTTGTATCGGCATGGGAAACTATATCCGGCCTCAGAATTGGGCGACACCAATCTTTCCGCCGTATATGCCGTCAAGGGCTCGGACGCTGGAGTTGCGGCTTTGACCAGGTGGGCTATAGACCAGGAAGCGACCACTGTCGGCTGGGGGCTAGGCGGCCCACTGGCGTTGTTCGCATCCGGGCTGGTCTATGGGGGTGCAGGGATTCCGCTGGTGGCTTTGGTGGTGCTGGGCATAACCGTGGTGTTGGCCTGGTATGCGGCCCGTGCCGAGTCACGTGCTGTCCGGCTTCTGGCGGGAACCTCGGCATTCCGCCTACAGGCCCAGGACATGGTGGGATGGTTGCGTATTGCCGTTCCCGTGGCGGCGCTGGGCATGCTCGCCGTTGGCGCGGGTTTCGCGCTCACCAGGGGAATCGGGAATGGCCTGGCCATGGCTGGGGTGGTAGGCGGCTACCTGGTGGCGTTGGGCGGCGTAGTGGTGGTTTTCGGTGCGGTTGCCTCAGTTCTGACGAGGCCATCGGTGGCCTCGCTGGCCTTGCGCACGCCTCCGGAGGCTAGGTTTGAGTTCCCCAGTCAGCTTCTCAAAGCCGTGACCCTGGCCTTGGGACTTGCCGCCTTGCCTGCGCTGCTGCTGCACATCGGTTCCTCGCTACATCAAGCTGATATCCAGGGACGAGTGACTCCCCTGACTGGCTACGTTTCCCAAGCGGTCGGGGGAGCAACGGTTGAGAAACTGGATTCCAGCATCGATGACCTTGATCGTTTCATTGCCGCGGCAGACGCCACCGGTACCGTCGCCTACGCCGAGATCGTGAACCATGACGATCCTGCCCCAGAGTTCGCCGCCGAGGGTTTTGACAGCCTCGCGGTGATCAACGCCCGCTACGCGCAGCTCTTCGGCCTCAGCCAAGACAACGGCACCCTGGCTCCTGTGGCGGAGGAGACCGCCGAACGACTGGTGACGGCCCTGGAAAACACGGAAGCTGGGGGTCTGAGATCAGGTGTCAGGCAGAAGGAGAAGACGCTCACCGCCAATGGGCTGAAGGCGTACCGGGTGGTGGGCGACGGCGGGATCGTGGCGCCCGCCGGAAGCGGATTGGGTTTCCTACAGGCCAGACAGCCGCTGCTCCTAGTCTCAGAGCACATCAGCGCCGCTCTTGACGCTGATGCCCTGTACGCCGGTCTGAGCAGTGGCTACCTGATGTTCGGTGACGTCTCAGTCATTGACAAGGCGGCGCGGGAGACGACGGTGACGTCGCTGCTGATGGATCGCAGCCGCGTCACAGACTCCGCCCTGTTGTCTGCGCAGTTCGCCTACCAGGTGGCGGGCTCTACGGGAGCCAGTATCGCGGTCCTGCTGGCCGCCATCGCCGTCAGCGGCTGGCTGTCCGCCCAGGTGTATGCCGCGAATAACGCCAGGTTCATCTACCCCATGCTGACCTACGGGCGAAGTTGGTGGAGTGTGCTGCGGCGTCGGATAGTGGCTGAAGTGGGGATCGTCACCGTCACCTTTGCGCTTGTTTCCACGGTCTATCTGGCCCTCGCTGTGGCATGGTCGCCCGTGCTGCTCCTGGGCATGGCCTGCTATCTGGTCTATTCCGCCTTCTGCCACCAACGCGCTGCCCTCGCCATGATCCAGCGAGTCACCCACCGAGCTCATTGATCGAGCCCACTTGATGGAGAAAACCATGCAGATCACAGCACGCAACATCCACCTGCGCATCGGCTCCCGAACAATCCTGGACAAGATCTCATTGGAGATTCCAAGCGGCTCAGCGTTCGCACTCACTGGACCCAGCGGATCCGGCAAAACCACACTCCTCAACTGTCTCGGCCTGCTGCTTCCGGTCACCGAAGGCGAGATCCTCATCGACGGCACCGCCATGTCGCGGCTGAAGGGCGAACGACGACGCCGGTTCTGGCGCGACAACGTGGCCTTCATCTTCCAGGACTATGGCCTGGTGCCCGATGAGAGCGTCGGTTTCAACGTGTGCATGGAGTCCTCACCCATCTTTCGCAGAACCAAGGCCTGGGACACCACCGTCCACGATGCCCTCGCCACCGTGGGATTGGAAGGCCGTGAGAACGAGCAGGTAGCCAAGCTCAGCGGGGGCGAACGTCAACGTGTCAGCATCGCACGCGCCATCCACAAACAGGCACGAATCATCTTCGCCGACGAACCCACCGCCTCACTGGACGCAGGCAACCGGCGCATCGTGCAAGACCTCCTCCTGGCCGAGAAAGCCCGCGGCGCCACCGTCGTCATCTCCACCCACGATGACCGGCTGTCATCCGCCTGCGACGAGGCCCTACGACTGGAATGCACATAACCTCACACCCACTGCCCCAACAGCGTAGTCAAGAGCAAAATCCCCGAGATGGGACCTCCGGCCGATAGAAAATTCATTTCTGATCGCTTGACAGCAAAGACAGTAAGGATATAAGAAAACCTCTCCATGGACCGACATCACTCAATTTAGAACTTTCTTCCCGGCCTAAATCCCCAGCATGCTCACCTCCCTCTGCAGCAACTCGAAGAGCTTTATTATCTAATTTATCGATACCCCGTAGCCGCTTCTCTATTATTCTGGCACTTTTGATATTCATAACCCCAGCAGTCAATACATAACGGCGTTGAAAATAAATGAAAAATCCGAGTTTGCACTCCAGACACGTGAGCAGGAAAAGCATAGAAACGCAGCCAATGGGAACTAGACTCCGAAGGTTGAGTTCCGAAGAAATCTTCATTGTCGACGTGACCACCAAAAGAATAATATTCAAAACCATTCCTAAAGCAAGAACAGATTCCCCCGACGACCTATACAAGCGAATCAACCTGAATCGGAAGACAAGCCACGCGACCACCGATGAGAGCAGCAGAACAACAACGAAAACTAAGAAGAAGTTAAATTCACCTAAGAAAATCCCTGCGACACCAGAAATTAAAACAGAATTCAAGAATACCACTAGACAAGAAACCCAGGCCCGACCTTTCTTACCGCGGATACTGTGCTGTCTTGCCTCAGCAGCGAAAGCCAAGTAGAGATCCAATTTCACATCAGCCGAGAGAGCCGAATCCTGAAGCACGCCAAAGATAACATTAAGCAAGAAGCAGGCAAAGGGAATAGCAAAGTAGCCTAATCTCAAACCTTCAGAAATCATGCCCAGAAGGCCAACCCAAGCACATATGAAACTCCCGAGAAATGCGGACAACCTCGTACATTTAACAAAAATATACCGCGCCAAACGCGAGATCTTCACATCCTTCAGCCCCGTGAAAACTATCGCAATATAAAGCGTAAGAACCACTCCTGTTACGGCAAAAGGATAGCTTTCGAAAGATTTATACTCTGGCCAGTAATTAAGCAGCACATTTCGGGCTGTGTAGAGATTCAAACTTACAACCTCTTCCGCACCCGGCGAGGCAATGGTTATTGCAGCTAGAAGAAAAATACCTATAAGCCATTCTTTGATATCTTTTACAGTTCGCAGATATTCCTCTTTTAGCTCGGCGAGCTCTTCTGACCCCATAGTCTTCACCTTTCCGCGTAGCCACAGCTCTCCTGATCAGATTTTAAACCTACTCCGGAGACCGCGAGGCCGAACTAAATAATTCACTGAACTCTCGTCACGGTGCGCCGATGCCTCTTTATTCACGGGGTGTGGGGTTGGGGGTGAAGCGGACTGCGGTGGTGTCGAGGTGTTCTCCGGTGGGACCGCGGTATGGCCCCGGTCTGCGGAGGTGATAGCCGCCTGACGGGGATTTCGCCGCGGCCTGGGCGGTGGCTGTGGCGTTGGGGCCGATGCGTTGCCCGTACTGGCTGGTGAAGACCAGGCCATCCGGGATGTCCGGATTGCCGTTGATCAGGAACCGGCCCTGGTGGTGTTGCCGGTGATGCGTGGGGCAGAGGGAAACGACGGTGTCACGGTTGGTTGCCCCGCCTTTGCTCCAGTGCTGGATGTGGTGGTTTTCCAGGAATCCGGTGACGGGACAGCCGGGGTAACGGCAGCCACGGTCCCGGTCCTCGACCAGGCGGCGGGTCCTGAGTGGCACGATCCGCTGCGCCCGGCCAACGCTGACCGGCAGCCCGTCGGTTTCCCACACCGGTATGAGGGTTCCATCGCAGGTGAATTCTTGGAGCAGGTGGAGCGGGATTGCGCCCTTCTTGCTGACCCAGCCCTGGCCGTCGGTGTCCAGGTGGAGAAGCACCCGGTAGTGCTCTTTCCGGTTTCCAGAGGCGACGGCGCAGAGGGAGCGGTTGGCCATCTCCACCAGCCCGTCGGCCAGCGTGGCGTCCTGGTTACCCGCGGTGAACAGGGCATCTTTGGCTTCCCGCACAGCGGTTTCTATCAGCGCGCCGTCGACGGAAGTGGTGGACAGGTGCAGCTCAAAGCGGCCGTCGCGGGTGGTCATGGACAACTGCGACGCGTCCGCTTTGGCTTGTTCGTGCGGCTCGCTGGGCTGCTCCCCGGCGTCGGGGTAGCTGTAGCGGCTGAGGGTGCGGCGCAGCTGAGTGACGGTGGCGTTCTCAGCGAATGAGACGATGCTGACTAAGTACTCCGCTGGCGCGTGCTGCGCCACCACGGCCGCCTGGTCCAGCCCCAGGCGGCCGGCGTCCACAGCGGTGACGAGCTCTGGCAGCTCACCGGAGCGGCGGGCGACCTTGACTACCGCGGCAGCGTTTGCTGGAGACAGCCCGGCAAACACCTGCAGCCAATGCTCAACCGAGCGGATCCCGTCTCCACACCAGCTGTCCGTGGCGATCAGCTCGGTGGTGAAAGCCACCAGATCAGCATGAACCGCAGCCAACCGGCCCGCCAGCTCGTGGGCCATGCCGACGCGGCGTTCCCACCCCCGGCCGGTATCCTCCGCAGGCCCGTGCACCGGACCTGCAGCATCAACCCGAAGGTCGGGAACGTCTACGCCAGCCATGGATTAATAGTACATCTGTTCGATTAAGGATGCAAGACCATCGGAAAAATCGGTCACACTCGCAAATGACCTGCCTCTTGGGAGGCGGCTCCGGGACGGATAGTGCGCCAAGGCAACCGAGCGAAACGGCACTGGGCACACCGCGATGAAGATAAACAATAGTGAGGCGCCGCATCCAGGGGAAGGAAACACCGGCGAACCAACGACACATGACACCAGGCTGACAAAGAGCCATACGGAAACAAGGCCGATTGCTGAGCAACCTTCCCGGCCCACGACCCCACAGCCCGCGACTGCGAAGCATCGTACCCAGACACCAGCACTGCACCGCCATCCCGATTTCACACGAAGGCGATAGGACTCCCAAATCCACCTCAGGCAGAAACCCAAGCCAGCTCTGACCAGAGAATTCATAAGCACTCCCCCGGTTTTCCCAAAACACCAAGCATGATACTTATCCTCAGATAAACCAGCATAGAGAAGTCGCGCATCATCGAAGGTTATCCATAGTCGCGGCTGACCCCGTTCCGACAACGAACCATGCTGTCCTGATTTTATTCACCAATACAGTCGCACCTCTGTCAAACTGCTGTTGAAAAAGCGAGATGTCGGGAAAAGATGACTTCTAAATAACCCTCCCTACTAACCAACCATGACTCTAAGGATAATTAGAACCGCAAATAGGTTTATTTCTATCAGAAAACCATGCTACGGCAAGACCAAGCAGCACCAAGAGGGTTATTCACAGGAGCTTTGAAACTAGCAAAACCCCTTGCCAAAGGTCAGTTGATCGCGGTTGTGAACAAGCTTTCAGGAGTGACCTCCAGCACTGCTATCCTTTAAGCACCTCGCTCCAGAGAACCAGGAAAGTTGAGGAAAACCATGTATTGCCAAGACTGCGGTGAGCGAATTGTAGATGCCAACAAGTTCTGCCCCCAGTGCGGCAGCAGTATTTCAGGAGCATCGGACGTCAGTCACCACTCTCCCACGTCTTCTTTCCACAAAGCAGAAACGGACTCCTTTTGCATAGGCAGCGCTATCACGGGAGTCATCGCCCTTCTCCTTCCGCTGTTCGGTATCACCGGTATGATCGCAATTATTCTGGGAGTCCAGGGAAGAGGCAATGCCAACCGCAATGGCATGGCCGGAGGGGGACTCGCAGTCCTTGGAATCATCCTGGGCATCGTGTCACTCTTGAGGATATTATTCATATTCGCCAGCTTTTCAACGCGATAACTGGACCGTTCATAACAACGCGATCTAGCCGACCCTGCCGGTGGGATCACTCGCAGAGCCCACCGGCAGGGTTGACCGTAGCTCAGTAGTCGCGTTTCTCTGACAGGACGAAGTGCTGCTCACGACGGCTGATGAGCCACTGCCCGTCGCGGTTCACCAGGGTGTCGGTGTAGCGGATCGAATGCTCAGTCAGAACGTCCCTGCCGTCCTCCTCCTGCACCAGCGAGGCCTGACAGTAGTGGATGTCTGTGGCGACGTCCCCGTCAATGGTAATGACCTGCTGACCGTTCATATGGTAGGCGGTCTTGACGCCCACCATAGCTCCACCGAATAGTTCGATGAGTTTCTCCCGCCCGTCGAATTCCATCATCTTGGAACCGTCAGCGGCATACACCTCCACGTGCGCATCGGGTGTGAACAGCTTCGCCTGCTCCTTCACATCGATCTCCAGGGTGGAGAAACGGTCGATCACCTCGCGGATGGCTTCCTTCTGCTCCAAAACGTTCATGATTCCCCTCATCTTCTCTCGTTGCTATTTCTCCCTGCGGGAGGTTTGCTTCCGCCTGTCCGTACTGCTGACTGCCGCTATTTCCAGCGGATGACCCGCGCCGGAACATCCCCCAGGCATCTGGCTCACGACCTGCTCAGGCGGGCGATGTCCTCCTGGACCTGAGCCGGTTCCTCCCCCAGTGGGACGTTGTTGGTGTCCAGAACGCCGTCAAGCGCGCCGGGCTCGTCGGGCTGCGTGGCGGCGAACAGAGCCTCGTAGTCCGTCACGGGATCCCCGGTGGTGCTGAAGATCTCGACCGTGCGCCGCACCCCGGAGGGCTGAGCGATCCCCTCAAGGAGCACCTGGGCGATGTGACGGCGATCCACCCCCGGCTGTCCGGTGACGAGGTCACCCTGCCGCAGATCGATCCGCACATCACCGGGCCCCTGGTAGTCGAACCAGCCGGGACGCACGATCGTGTAAGGGTGACCACTGATGCGCACGAGCCGCTCAGCCCGCCGCTTCCACTCAACGAACCCGTAGTGGCTCGGCCCCGCGGACTGGCTGGTGTTCATGGCGGTCATGAGGCTGAGGTGCACGTCAGCCGCGTCAGCTAGCGTCTCCAGGAGCGCCGCAACGGTCGCATAGAAGCTGATCCCGCCCTCGCCGTCGACGTCACCGCCGTGGGTGAGGATGACGGCGTCGATGCCCTCGGTCAGGGGACGCAGTTCGTCGGCAGAGGTGGGCGACGCCTTGACCACCTCTACTCCGTCGGGGAGCAGGCCCCGCGCACGTTCCACATCGCGGGTCTGAGCCCGCACGCCGAGGCCGCGCCTCACCGCCTCCTCAACAACAACGCGACCGACCTGTCCAGTGGCACCGATGACAAGAACCGTGCTCATAAAAATCCTCCAGAAACGTAAGAACACGTGTGCACTTCCAGCTTGCCACCCATGCCATAGCTCGCATTTAACAAAATCTAATTGTTTCCCTGATTTTCAAGCCCATGGGGCAGGGGTTTGGTGTACCCGGGACTGCAGGTTTTGTTTTAAGAGGGCTACAACAGCCATGGAGGCTTACTCAGCAATGCTATTAAGTCTCTGGCAGCCCGCAGTTGACAAGGAGAGATGTTACGGAAGGAGTGATTCCTGAATAACCCTCATGGTCACAATAGACATGGCCACAATCAGCCTGGGGAATCTGCTGACGATGACCCGCAGCCGGAATGGGACACAGACGTTAGCCACGTCAGCCGATCCCCATCGGTGCTTTCTTACTTCATTGGGCTTCTACTTCATTGGAATTGCCGTTGATACAGCCGGGCATAGGCGCCGTCGGCGGCCAGGAGCTGCTCGTGGGTGCCGCGTTCGGTGACCTGCCCGTCCTCCACGACGAGGATCTGGTCCGCGGCACGGACCGTGGACAGCCGGTGCGCCACGACGACCGCAGTGCGGCCCTGCCGGGCAACGTCAAGGGCGCGCTGGACAAGGTGTTCGGAGGCGGCGTCGAGGTGGGCGGTGGCCTCGTCGAGGACGATCACCGGCGGCGACTTCAGCAGCAGCCGCGCGATGGCCAGCCGCTGCCGCTCGCCACCGCTGAGCCGGTAGCCCCGCTCCCCCACCAAGGTGTCCAGGCCCTGTGGCAGGCTCTTGACCAGGGCCGCGATCTGCGCCGCCTCCAGGACCTGCCACAGCTCCTCCTCCGATGCCTCCGGCTTGGCGTAGAGCAGGTTGGCGCGGATGCTGTCGTGGAACAGGTGGGCGTCCTGGGTGACGTAGCCGACGGTGCCGTGCAGGCTGGCCTGCCGCAACTGCCGCACGTCCACCCCACCGACCTGCACGGACCCGGAATCGACGTCGTAGAGGCGGGCCAGCAGGTGGGTGAGGGTGGTCTTGCCCGCCCCGGAGGGACCGACCAGGGCGATGGTCTGCCCCGGCTCAGCGCGGAAACTGACCCCGCGGATCACCGGTGTGCCACGCCCCTCCTCGGCGGCATCGGGTTTCAGCGACGCCAGAGACACCTCCTGCCCAGCGGGGTAGCTGAACCACACGTCGTCGAAGACGATGCTTGCAGGGGAGGGGACGTCCATCGCGTCGGGGGCGTCCGTGATGGCGGGCTGGAGGTCGAGGACCTCGAAGACCCGCTCGAAGCTGACCATCGCGGTCATCAGATCGACCCGCAGGTTCGTGAGCTGCATCAGCGGCCCGTAGAGGCGTGCCAGCAGCGCGACCATCGCGGTCAGAGTGCCCAGGCTCAGCTGCCCCGCGATGACGGCGCTGCCGCCGAGCCCGTAGAACAGGGCGACGGCCAGCGCCCCGACCAGGGACAGCGCCGACAGGAAGACGCGCGTCACCATGGCCATGTTCACCCCGTCGCGGGCCAATTGCCTAGCCTGCTCGTCAAAGAGCCGCGACTCGCGGCGCTCGTCACCAAACAGCTTCACCAACAGCGCCCCGGAGACGGTGAACCGCTCGGTCATGGTCTCGGTCAGCTGGGCCTGGTGCTCCATGCGCAGCCGCGCCAGCCGTCCCATGCGCTGGGCCACTAGTTTCGCGGGCAGCATGAACACGGGCAGCAGGACCAGAGCGGCGAGGGTGAGCTGCCAGGACAGCAGCAGCATCGAGGCCACCACCAGAACCAGGGTGGCGACATTGCTGAGCGCCTGGGAGAACGTGGAGGTAAAGGCCTGCTGCGCGCCCGCGACATCCGCGACCACCCGGGAGACCAGCCGCCCGGTGTTGGAGCGAGTGAAGAAAGCCAGCGGCATGCGGCTGACGTGGTCGAAGAGCTGGCAGCGCAGCCGGTGGATCAACCCCTCCCCGACCCGCGCCGAGCACCAGCGTTCCAGCAGCGCCAGCCCGGCTCCGAGCAGCGCGAGGGCCGCGACGATCAGCGCCAGCCTCACGACGGTTCCGGCATCGCCCGCCAGCACCCCGTCGTCAATAATGTGCTGGAACAGCAGCATGGGGAGCACAGTGGTGGCGCTGCCACCCAGCACGGCCAGGGCGAAGACCACCAGCAGCCCCGCGAACGGACGGCCCTGAGCGAGCACCCGGCGGGCGGTGCCGCGCGGCAGCTGGTGACGCAGCACGGAGCGGTCGCGCGCCAGGGGACTCAGCATCGCCCCGTCACCACGGCTGACTCCCAGCCCGTCCAGAGGTCTCATGGGATGAGAGTAGCGGCAGGCACTGACAATTCCCGCTGCCAGAACAGGAGTGGACAGAAGCAGCCGACCCTTGGATAAAGTCTCGATCCCTCGCGGGGACTGGTTGTGCCAGTGCCGTGTGTCGGGAGTTTGTCAGTGGGAGGCGGCTCCGGGGCGGATGGATCGCGAGGTAACCGAGTAAAACGGTACTGGCAGTACCGTGATGAAGGTGAACGAAGCGAGGCACCGCTTCCGGGGCCGAAAAACACCGGTGAACTCACGCCACACGACACTAGGTACCGGTGAGGACGCGGGCGCGAAATGCTTCATGACCAGGGCGGGGACGGCTAGGCTCGCTCCATGCTCCTGAGCGACCGCGACATCCTGGCTGAGGTGGACGCCGGCCAGATTGCCCTGGACCCGTGGGATCCGGCGATGCTCCAGCCGTCCAGCGTGGACGTGCGGCTGGACAAGTACTTCCGGGTGTTCGAGAACCACCGCTACCCGCACATCGACCCCGCCGAGGAGCAGCCCGAGTTGACCCGGCAGATCGAGGTCGGCGACGGGGAGGCGTTCGTCCTGCACCCTGGCGAGTTCGTCCTCGGCTCCACCTGGGAACAGGTCTCGCTGCCCGCGACGGTTGCGGCCCGGCTGGAGGGCAAGTCATCGCTGGGCCGCCTGGGATTGCTGACCCACTCCACCGCAGGTTTCATCGATCCGGGTTTCTCCGGCCACGTGACCCTGGAGCTGTCGAACATGGCGACGCTACCGGTGAAACTGTGGCCGGGCATGAAGATTGGGCAGCTGTGCTTCTTCCGGCTGTCCTCTGAGGCCGAACACCCCTACGGATCGCAGAAATACGGCTCCCGCTACCAGGGCCAGCGTGGCCCCACCCCGTCGCGCTCCCACCTGAACTTCCACCGCACCCAGGTGTAGACGATTGGGCCATGGGGAAGAAGTAACCGTCAGGGAAGCCGAGGAAATGGTGAATGCCATCCTCACATCACCGCATTTCTTTCGCTGCGCAGCCGGGAGAAGGCGCCACCTACTGGCCAGGGCTAACTCAAGGAATATAACTTTCGTTAAGGATCTTTCAGGAGAGAGTAGCGTCATGGCAGCCGTAGCGACCTCCCCTCAGTCGAGTCAATATTTCAAAGTCAAACTATCGTCGCGGTGATGAAACCCACTGAAGAACATCACCCATTCAGCTTTCCCCAGAATCCTCCCCAAAAGCCCCTGCGTCCCTGTAGGGTAGGTCACATCATCAGTAATCAATGACGCTGGCTGGATGGCTTCGTCACTTCGTGTGACGTTGCGAAAGGTGGGTGAGGGTGTTGTGTTGGAGGACCTGTGCAGGATGGAGCCTGAGAGCTGGTCTGCCCTCCACGGTGCCACAGCAAAGCACCACAACGCCAGCACGCCGACCACCCCAGCCCATCCCCTTGGCTCACTGAGCATTGCTCCAGCCATCATCGCGCGCGAACTACCAGGCTGGCCGATGGTGGCCCTGAGGAGCGCACGAGGGTCAAACGTGCAGGCCCACCTGGTCGGGGAAGCCGGAGGATGCGAACTCACCATCATCCACAGCGAGGATGACCCGGCTGAGAAGACAACCGTGGCCATTGACGCCTGGCTGCCCGTGATCCTGGAACAAGAGGTCACAGACATCTGCATCGATGACCGCGGCATGTTCCACGCGAAGCCCAGCCTGGCCTCCGCAGTCGAGGACCTGATTCACCACAGCGTGCGAGTGGTGGTTGTCACCGACGATGCCGAGGACGAGTTCGCCATCGTCGCACGTCTCAGCCACCTTAGGCCTCAGCTGCTCCTGCAGCACACGATGTCACCGGAAGAGGTGTGGCAGATCGTGGCGGAACAGACAGGGGACGCCCTTGCTCCGCACCAGATGCTGATCCAGACCATCTGCTCGTGTCACCCCATCCTGGTGCACCTGTTCCTGACCGCACTGTGTCATGTCAGAGACAATGAGCCGGGCTCCCCCACCGCTGTCACCGATTCCCTGGCGGATGCCATCACCCATGTCGTCCGCACCCAATCACCCGAGCCCCATGAGCAGGCAACTTTCCTGCTGCATCTCGCCCTGAACAGCGACCCCCTCGCCACGGCACAGGCTGATCAGAGCCTGGGCAACATGCCGCTGGCAACCCACAGCATCCGACAGGTGGCCGCAGCCCTCGCAACGGAGCAGGTCCCTCCCGACCTACTCGTGGCACTGTGGGAACGGCTGCGCTCCCGCCTTGACCCCGAGTCGTTCGACCTCGCCCGTCGCACTCTGCGGCCTCTTTTGGACGACGGCCTGGCAGCCGATGTTCATCACCTGGGACTAGTTGAGCTGTTCACAGGGGAGACCGACCTCTGCATGGCACCGGCGGCGGCGGAGGTCGTCCTGCAGGTGGCTGACGCAGCAGCCGGACCCGGTCGGCGTGCCGTGCTGCGCGCACTGCCTCAGCTGCTTGAGGATAGGTCCGTGGCGGATGTCGCGGCACGGCTTGCCCTGCTGTGCGCAGACGTCGATATGCAGGCGCTCGGAACCGCACTGCAGATACTGAATGATGCCGGCGCTGTGCCCGACAGGACCTACGAGGTTCTCTCACCACTGGTCGTCCTGGAGCATCCCGCGCTGGCTGCTGGTCTGGCGGAGAAAGCGCTGGCGGCGCTCGACCCTGATGATCCTCGCATGGCCCGGGCAGTCCTGGCGTGGATCATGGCCTCCCCCGCGACGGCATGCGCTGAGCCCGGTCGGCGCCAACGAGCTCTGCGGCGCATCGTCGACCTGGCCCACAGCGACTCTGCATCAGCACCGGTCATCCGAGCCGGATTGGCGAGCCTGCGCGCCTTCACGCGACGCTCAGCATGCAGGCAGCTTCGCGAACTGACCACCAGCCAGAGCCTGTCCTCCGGGGGGTTGCCGGTGCTTGCGTGCTGTCTGGCAGGGCTTGCGACAAGCCTGAACAACATGGCCGAGCAGGCCATGGTCTGGTGCTGGCGGGCCCGGGCACTAGACAGGACGCACAACTCCGAGCACATCTGGGTGCTCATCACCCATGCGCTGGTGGCCTACTGGAATCACGACGAGGAGTTAGCCCAGGAGCTCTTGACCCATGCGGAACAGCTCAGCGCGGAGCTGCGTGCCGTGACCGTCTCACGATGCTGCCACCTTGCGATCCAGCACCTCCGCGCTGAATCCGCCGGTTCGGTTGCTGTCCCAACGCTCGACAACGGAGCTCATGCAGTGCTACGAGCCTTCGCGACGCATTGTGCCGCGATCCTTGATCACCAGAACGGCAGCACGCAGACAGCCATAGAGAAGCACTTCACCACCGGTCAGACCTTGGAGTCATCCAGCCTGACAAATCCAAGGATCCTTGACTGGCAGCAGCAATTAGAAAAGATCTTCCTGTCCCGCAACGACAAAGCGATAGCCGAGTGCCTGCACAATGACATCTCGGCTGCTGAGAAAGCGTGGCGGACTCTCAACGATCTCCCCGCACAACCCGCTGTGGCCCAGGCCACAGCGACGCGCCCGAAGCTGAGCAAGAGTGAGTGGCGCGTGGCTGAGCAGATCGCCACTGGTTGCACCAATGCCCAAGCGGCCGAGGCGCTATTCCTGAGCAAGCGCACAATTGACACGCATCTAAGAAACATCTATCGCCGACTCGGCATCACAGGCCGGGAAGAACTGATCGATTTCTTCAAGAAGACGCAGATGCCTACTTCCCAAGCCTCTTAAAACTCCTTCTCTCTAGCGGAACGTGCTTCATACTTGTCTCACCTTATGGCCCCAATCTCATTGGTCCTTCAGTGACGCTTTTCAACAGCCCACAACTACTCAGGACATTGAAACGCGGCTGGATGGAGCTGATTATGCTCCACCCAGCCGCACTGAGCAGTAAGACCGATCTCTATTTCACACGCTGGCCACGCCACCGGAAGGTGAGCGCTGAAAGAATTCCCCCTAGAATAGTCCACGCGATGAGCACAACCGCCACCACACCAAGATCCCAAGAGCCACTCGGCTCACTCATTTTCATCTCATCCGGCAGGAAGACAAAACGCAACCCCTTAGCCATCCATAGCAGCGGAAAAGCGTATCCGACGTAACGCAACAACTCCGGGATCATCATGAGCGGGAAGAATACACCTGAGATGATCTGGAGGACCATGAACGGTGGAGTAGCGGCACCTGGGGCAGCCCGCGCGCTAGGGATAAGTGCCGTATAGGCGATTCCTGCCAGCGAACATGAGCTCACTCCCAGAAGAACCACCCACACCAGAGTGATCCAATGCTCAGGATCAGCAGGCATCGGCAATTTGTACATGACGACACCAAGTATCATGAGGATGATAACTTCCAGTATGGTAGTGACCAAAGCCCTTACGATGAGGCCAACAAAATAGGCAGAACGCGGCATCGGAGAGGCCGCAAGCCTACGGATGATGCCTTCCTCGCGATCGCTTGTGATACTTATGGCGAGCGACTGGAAAGTCGTACTCATCACCCCGACGGCGATCATTCCAGAGATGAACAGCAGCCTGTAGTCGACATCAGAGCCCGGTATCTTTCCCCTGAAGACTGCTGCAAATACCAACATCATCAGCACAGGGAGCGCCATGTTGAACAGCAAAGTCTGCCAGTCGCGGAAGAAAACCCTCAGCTCCGCTGAACATCGACTCAAGCTGGCTCGGATGAAACCTGGGAGGCCTGCTCCCTGTGCCCTCTTCGCAGGATTTCTCGAAACAGTTTCACGTGTCTCACTCACAGCTACCCCTCCTTCGCATGTTCGATCATGCTGATGTAGATCTGTTCAAGACTGGGCTGAATGACCTCCAGGCCGGGAATCTCCCTGATTCCCTGCTGATTGGCGGCCTCCAGTAGCAGCCGGAGCAGAGCGCTGGGTTCATCAGTGGCATATAGGCAGGTATGCGGAGGACTACTCAAACGCTCCGCCAAATAGTTCGGCACATCAATCAGCGGATCATGATTGTAAGAAACTCTGTGGCTCCGGCCACTTAGCTTTGCCAGATCCTCCAAGGTTCCAACATGCAGCATGCGACCACGCACAATGATCCCGGCACGCTGGGCCAGCGCCTGAGCCTCATCAAGGTAGTGCGTGGTAAGCACAGTGGTCATTCCCTCACTCGTCAGGAGACGCACCAACTCCCATGCCTCACGTCGCGCTTCAGGGTCAAGACCGGTAGTTGGCTCATCCAAAAACAGCAACCTGGGGCGCCCCACAACCCCGACCGCCACATCGAGTCGACGACGCTGACCACCTGACAGCTTCGGTGCAACAACCTTGGCTTTCGCGCCAAGGCCAACCATATCAATCAGCTGTTGCGTAGGAAACGGGTTGGCATAAAAGCTACCAAAATGCTCGATGACCTCGGCCACCGTAAGAGCCGAATATTCAGCCGTCCCTTGGGGCACAACTCCCACTTGAGAACGCCACTGGCGTTGATCTTGCTGCGGGTCACATCCGAGAACGCTGACGTCGCCACTGGTGCGCCGCTGAGCCCCAGTCAAGATATCGATAGTGGTCGTCTTTCCAGCACCATTCGGCCCCAGAAAGGCAAACACCTCACCCGCTTTGACTTCGAGGTCAACATTATCAACAGCAACGAAATCACCATAAGTCTTACGAAGACCACGGGCAGAGATAGCGTTATACATCACATCCCCTTCTGTCCCTACAGAATTTCCAGAAGGTGGGCGGAGAGAACTCCGCCCACCTCAAAGCAGCCTCAGCCGTTGCAGCAGCAGCAGGGGCAGCAGCAGCAGCAGACAACCGCACCGCCTGCGACTTCAGCAAGCTCATCAGACGACAGCTCGGAGACATTCAGCGCCGGCGCTTGGGGGATGACAAGTTCAACCACCTTATTCTCGATCCCCTTCTGGAAATCGGCATGGTAGGAAGCCAATTCAGCCTGCGGATCCTCAGCAGTCTCTCCTGTAGCCTCAGTAACCGTGATCTTAACATCCGCCGGGATCATCAACCCCACGTCAGCTGCCACTGCATGAGGGTCTTCCCTCAGACGTTGAGCAACCTTCTCATCAGTCCACACAGCCACCAACAGCTTCGTGTAGACCTCAGTAAACTCCTTGATTCCGAGATTCTCCGACATGACTCCTCCTTAATCGCCTTGCTAGTCGACACTGATTTCTGAATTCAGGCATGAAGAATGGCATTAAACACAACAGCTACATGGACAACAACAGCACAGCACTGCACCACCGCCAGAGACACCGGCCAGGTCAGCCAAATCCAAGCTTTCCGTATTTATGATGGGAGCATCTGGTACATACAGCACAAGTTCTCCGATTTCCTCCGCATTCATCCAGAGATTCACCTGTGTATCCAACGCAGCGTCAGACGATTCCTGGCTCAGCACAGGAGCTGTCGTTCGCTGGACACGAACCTGAACAGAATCCGGAACTTCAAGCCCCTCTTGGGAAAGAACCTCTCGCGGAGAGCCCATAAGCCGCTCCATGTATGAGTCATCTGACCAGCTGGAAACAAGAATTCTCGTATACGCACGAATAAAATTCTGTCGTTCCACTTCAAATCTGGACATCTACGTTCTCCTTGGCCAGTTCCTCAACACCTTGACCTTACATCTCTAATTATTAATCAGATCACTGATGCTTGGCAACACTTTTTTTCGGTGTCACGCATGCGTAGGCTCGAATCTACGCATGCCGATGGTCTACTACTTCAGATTTGTTAGCATCTTCTTTCATACGTGCGAAAAGCCCTTGCTGCGCCACCAAGTCTTCGTAAGCACCCGACTCGACAACACGACCTTGATCAATGACTATGATGCGATCAGCATCCTTCACCGTAGACAGGCGATGAGCCACTACGATTCGTGTCGCATTGAGTCTTCTCACGCTTTCAGTCACCTGCGCTTGGGTCGGATTATCCAATGCACTGGTAGCCTCGTCAAAGATCACGATACGCGGACGAGAAATGAGCGCTCTGGCTATCATCAATCGCTGACGCTGCCCTCCGGAAAGCCCAGATAGATCGCCTGATACATTAGTACTGAGTTTCATGGGCATGGCCCGGATATCCTCTGCGACCCCGGCCATTTCAGCTGCCTCCCAAACTTCGGCATCAGTATACACGCAAGAGCCACAGATATTATCCCTGATAGTGCCAGAAATAGTGCCATTATTCTGCAAGACAATTCCGCATTGCCGCCTGACTGCAGCAACATCAAGTTCCGAGAGATCCTGCCCGTCGTAAATAACTGAACCGCTATCCGGACGATCAAAACCTATCAACATTCTGAGCAACGTTGATTTTCCCGAACCTGACGGACCGACGAAGGCCACAAATTCTCCTCGTTTGATACTGAGAGAAACTCTGTCAAGAACCAAAGGCCCATCAGATCCATACCGGAAACTAACCTCGTGAAGGCGAATATCCCCCGAAAGCTCTCCGGGTTGAGCCCTACACTCTCCACATTCAGGGGCCGCATCAAGGATTGGACGCAGGAACCCGAACATCGGGACTACCGGCGCCAAGATCTGGAATACGGAAACGCACTGGAGGTAGTTGGTGATGAGCAGCTGACTTGCCACGATCGCGGTGATAAGGCGGGTCCTCTCGCCCGCGGCGCTGCTACCTACCATGACCACGATAGCGATGACGATCGGCATGAGAATAGATGTGAGCACCATCACCCTTGCCTCCACCTGTCGGCTTACGATCTGATGCCGGAGTGCCTCCCGTTGGACGCGGCCCCAGCGCGCGAGCACACGCTGCTCGACGCCGGCCGCACGAATCTTTGGCATGGCCGATAGCACAGCCAACGTCAGGCCACTCACATCCTGCTGCCGAGCTAGATAGGAACTCTGTGCGGCGACGTCACGCACGAATAGACGGAGCAGGAACAAGGTCATGGTGAGTAGAAGTACAGCGGCACTCAGCCCAACCAGAGGAGCCACCACGATGAGAACAAGCAGATCCGCGAAAGCAACTGTCATCCCCAGCACAGATGTGACCGCTGCACCCGAAACCGTTTCCTGAGCCATTCGGATGTTCAGGATGATAGTGCCGAGACCACCAGGAGAGCGACTCTCGAAAAAAGAGAGCGGAAGAGAGAGGAGCTTGCCCCACACCCCTGTACCGACGCGCTGAGTCACACGTCCCTTGATACGTAGCGCCAAATGATTCTGAACAGTCTGCAGTGCTGCGGTAAGCACCGTCAGCACCAGCATGACAGCACCGACCTGCACGATTACAAGGCCACTACCCATCTCAACAAGCCGACCGATGACCTCCCCTGATACGACAGGAGTCACAATGCTCAGCACCATGACAATAGCAGCTGAGAAAAGCAGCGTCGAGATATCCTTCGCAGAGCCCATAAGGCCGAATCTGAACAATCCCCGGAGGGTCGCGACATCTGGGGAGAGCGGCGCCTCAACGACCCTCGCGTCAGCATCTAGAGCCATCAGGTCGCCCTGCTCCAATAGGCGATCTTCGTCATCGCGCGACAATTGGATCCAAGGATGCTTCCCCTTGAAGGTGATTGTGCACGGTATTTTCTCCGGCCCATAACGAGTCACAAAGGAGGTTGCATGCGGCTCACGCCACCAATCATCAGATAGTTTGAGAGGACGCACCCTCAACCAACCCACCAGCGCAATGTCATCGAAGGATCGTGCTGCTCTAAGCGCTGGGATAATGTCCTGCGAGGGGATGACTCGCTGCCCGTCCCCAGCAAGAGCTCGCACCATGGCAGTTCCCCAAGGCCCAAGCACATCACCGAATTCGCGCTCGCTCCCATCTCCACCGGCAAGACGATGGTTAGCGCGAGTGGCGTCCCGGCCCATTTCGGCCTCCACACGCGCCGCTCTCTGAATATGGCTTCGTTGCTCGTCCTTATGCCGTCGAACGCCTTCCCGGCACGCCCGCACGAGCCCTCCGAGATACTCAGCCCAGGCTTGTCCCAACAGTTGACGTGCCACCAACTCCTCAGTGGTTGCGACGTGAACGGTTACCGACTTGGTAGCCTGCACCCAGTCATACTTGCCCAACCCGACCCAGGTTCGACCTTCCTGCTCATCCCCTTCGTCTTCACCGATCATGGGTGAATGCACCTCAACCAGTGGAGAACGTTGCATCCACACCCACGATTCAATGGGCCGCAGAACATCCATTCGACGCATGGCGATCTCGCCTGGAGAAAGCACATCGAAATCGCGGGGTGGTAGAGGACGCGGTACGACAGCATCCAGGCTTAACGTCGAGAGTGTGACGTCAAGCCCTACAACGAGAGCAGCCAAGCCGTCAGGGCTCTCATTCCAGCGTTGATGTTCCTCCGCGATAACGAAGGGGCGCAACGCCACATCGGCGGCCCTTCTCACGGCAAGCTTCCAGCCCTGCACCGGCTTACCTCCGAGGAGGATGGCACCTTGGGGAACAGTCCCGAGCGGGTACCAACCATGTTCGGTGACCACGAAGACATCAGCATCCCCATCGACCACCTCAACACCACACAGCGGATCGTCCAAGGGGTGGAAAGGACCAGTGGTGGTCCAGTCCACCAGTGCCGACTTCGCACGCCGGGGACACCTGCTGATCTCAGGTGCCAGCACATCGCTTCCATGTTTGACGGTCATGATGCAACCCTTGCCTCCGTTGATACGCCGCACTGCAACTTGGCATAGACACCACCGTGCGTGATAAGGGACTCATGGGTCCCTTGCTCAACGAGCTCTCCGTTGTCGAAGACGAGAATGAGATCAGCATCACGGACAGTAGAGAGGCGATGTGCAACCACGAGCATCGCGCATCCGCGACGTCGCAGGTTGGAGATAATTCCCCGCTCGGTTACCACATCGGTGGCACTTGTCGCCTCATCCAGGATCAGCAGGGCCGGCTCGTTCGCCAGTGCCCGTGCAAGCTCCAGCCGTTGGCGTTGCCCGCCCGAGTAGTTCCGGCCACCGGTCGCAACGAACGCATTGATCCCTCCAGCACGCTGCATGACAGCAGGCAGTACCTCCGCGTCTTCGAGTGCGCGAAGCACGGACCGTTCTGGGAGAGAGTCATCCCAAAGGGTCACATTGTCCTTGACCGTCCCCTCAAAGAGGGTGACGCTCTGATCGACGTAGGAAACGGCTGAGCAGATGGAGTGTCTGGAATGTTCGCTGCGGGGTCGTCCATCCAACAGGATCCTGCCAGAGGTAGGTTGAAGCAGACCTGCAGCAAGCCGCCCCACCGTCGACTTGCCCGAACCTGAGGCACCTACGAGTGCGACACTCATTCCCGGTTCCACCACGAAACTCAAGTCGGAGATAAAGCTGGTCTCACCGTCAAAGGAGAAACAGACCCTGTCGAATTCCATTCGCCCCGTGAGCACCTCGACGGAATCACTGCTATCCTCTGGCTCTCCCTCGTAATTAAGCACGTCTTCAAGCCGAGTCAGATCAGCCTGAGTGATCTGCAACTGACTCGCTTGATTGACCAGCATGATCAGAGGTTGCATGAAAGAGGCGAGTAGGGCTTGAAAGGCGACGATCAGACCTGCTCCAGACACACCGCTCGCCACCCGGAGGCCTCCTACGGTCAGCACTAGGACTGTATTGATCCCAGCCAACATCCCCGGTAATACGGTGACTAAGGACTGTTCACGCCCGAGCCGCTGCCCTTCAGACACGGCCTTAGCACAGTGGCCGCTCCACTTGGCGAAGGCCAACTGCTCCGTACCATTTCCCTTGACTGAAGCAATCGTGGTCAGTGTCTGCATCGTGGAGTTGGCAAGACCGGCATCCTTGGCCTGCATGGAACTGGCGGCATCGCGCTGGTCGCGAAGTACTTTCCGCAGAACAACCATGTTGAGCGCTGACACCAGCATGACGAGCAGCGCCAGGAACGGATCCAACGAGAGGAGGACGATGCCATACACCACGATGAGGGTCACGCTCGCCAACGTGACAACGACATTATTCGTGATGGATGTGCTGACGCGAAAGTTGGCATCAATGCGCCGGGAAAGATCCGCGGCATATCGCTGTTGAAAGAAAGCGACAGGACGACGCATCAATTCCCGGACGAAATGTGTCGCGCTCTTGAGTCCCAGATGGATCTCTACTCGCCGGAGATGCTCACGTTGGATGGCGATGAGGGTCGCCGTGACCGTTGCGCAGAGCAGCAGAAGCATCATAGGAACGGTGGCGTCCAGCTCCTCATGACCCAGCTCGTTGACGAACCAACGCTGGATAATCGGGCTGAGTACGCCGGGAGCAGCCACCAGCGTCGTCACAAGCAAGGTCAGGGCTAGGGCACTGCCCGAACCGCGCAACCGCTGCATTACCGCCGCAACGATAGACACGTCTTTGCCGCCCTTAGAGAACTCCGGGCCCGGCACGAGATCAAGCACCACGCCTGTGAATCCACCATCGAACTCATCGAGCGACATGGCACGATGCCCATTCGCTGGATCGTTCACGTGGACCACGATGCCCCGACGTGTCCGCTGGAAACCCTCAAGAACCATGAAATGCTGGAATGCCCAGTGAATGATGACAGGATGCCGGATCGCGCTCAGATCATTGATGTCCATAACCTTCCCGCTGCCGGTGAGTCCATAGGATTCTGCCGCAGTGAGAATGGCAGCAGCATTGGCCCCATCCCGCGTCACGTTACAGGCGATCCGGAGCCGTTCAAGAGACTCAAGCCGGTTATATGCCCGCAGGATAATTCCGAGACTGGCAGCCCCACACTCCACAGCTTCCATCTGGATTAGCGATGGGGTACGGGCAGGTCGACGCTTCAAAGCCTGCATATCGTTCAGTCCCCCAGCAATGCCACTGGCGCCACAGTGCCGATGTCGATCTCAGCGACAACGGGAGTCTGTGATTCAAGCTTCCGTTCAGGGCCACCGAGGGATGTCCACTTATACCCAGTCGGGGTCTCCGCACTGTAAAGACTGATAACCACCAGAGTCGGCCCCACCTGAACCCCATCAGTCCCAGTTGGGAAGGGAGCCACAGATTTGACTTTGCCCTGCAACAGCCCATACCTGGTAGCAACGACTCCGGATACCGACAGCTTGACGTCCTGCCCCACGTGAATCGCAGAGATCCGCTTCGGGGGCACCTCGACAACTGCCTCAAGTGCAGCCCCCTCCGTGGCTCCCGGTTCCACCACGGCAACGGGAGTTCCTGTTGAGACAACATCTCCGACCCTCACCAGGTGCTGCACCACACGCCCGCCGGTCACACCTGACACATTCACTCGTTTGTTCCCATCCCGTTGCTGCAGGGAAGCGACGACATCACCTTGGTGCAACGTTGAGCCGAGTTGTGCCAAATCTGCAACGACTCCTTCTACATCGGAGTGTACTGACACCAGTCCACCTGGGAATTGAAGTGTTCCAGCTGCGGTGACATGCTGATTGACGCTGCCTAGAAACCCCCAACCTACCAAGGCAATCAGACAGAAGCCAATGACGAACGTGATGACCCACCCACTGGGACTCGCCAGGGCAAGCGGCACATCCAGCTGATCGGGGTCTCGACGCTTGGCCAAGGCCTTGAATCGATAGATCATGACGGCTGCTCTTTCTGCTTGACTCCCAACACGAGTTGCCCCACAGGGCTGTGAGAAGGGAACCCGAGACCCGTGACCTCTTCAAACAGCCGCGCAGAGTTACTCCCCAATGCACAGGAGCCGAGGCCCTCGGCCACAGCTGCAAGCTGCAATGCATGAAGAAGAACACCCACATTCTTAAGAATCAAGGCCGCGCCCACACCTTCATACTTCCAAAAAACTCTCGCAAACCGAGCCACAGCAATAATGACAATGGGCGGCTTCCTGTTACCCCATAAAGATGCTGCAGCTTCACCCAACAGCAGGGAAGGGCTCTTGAGGCAGTGAAAGCGCTCGATAGTATTGTCCTGTGGATTGTAGCGCCACAACCCTTCTTCCAAACCCTCTGCTCGGTTCACTGCGACGTAAAGATCAGTTTCATGGAGCGCACCCCCAGCGGCAACAGGACGCCGAGAAACTTCCACTCCCTTATCATCCAAAAACTGATGCTGAATACGAGCAGAACGGTGAAGGACCCCTGCCAACTGATTCAATGTCGGTGGTTCATCCTCACTGAAGAATGAGACTGAGCGTCGCTGTTCCGCAACGACACCAAAAGCCGCATCCTCCCGATACCACCGATCAGGATCAGGCTCAGGAAGCTGGATGGCCTCATCCCGTTGGATCTCTTCGACCCGCGGAGGCGGGGCGCACACCTCAAGATATCTATATGTGGCTCCATAACGGGCATTTGCAGCCGCATCATTGGAGCGCTCCATCATAAGCAGTTCCACTGGATCCCACATGGAGGATTCCATACTTCCCAAAGTCTCTTCGGGAACCAATAAGGCGGCCCGCCATAGCAAATCACGTAGAGGTGCAAGACGCTCACCAGGAGCCAGCTCCTGGCCAGCCAATACGAGGCCAGCTACAGTAGGCCGAACCTTAACCAAGCCGCAGGCAATGCCGCTGTCTAACAATACCCAGTCACCCTGCTGGGTAGCCACCACGCGAGGATCGATGACGGCGCTATCAGGCGGACTTCCTTCTTGCCAATGAAGACGTCCTTTCTTTCCCAGAATTGCTACAACAATTTCATCGACTAGGACGACCTGAGAAAGAACCCCAACCGCCAAGAAATTACGCACCGTAGCAGTGAGAACAGCTAAGTGCTGCATCCCACCAGATGCTCCCATCAACCCCGCACCCAGCTCATCCAACCCGAGGACTTCATCAGAAAGCCGACTTAGAAGCCCTGCGACTACTTCACCCACTAAGAGACGGCGTTCCACTTTTCCTAAGAGAATTCTAATAGAATCACCCTCACAGCGGAGAGAGACCCCGTCAGATACCATCAATTTCTGCATCACGCCCCCACTCAGAAGAAAACGCTTCGAGGGTTGAGATCTTCCTCGGCTAGAGGTCGGTCTAGCCACCCTAACTTGACAGGAACATCGTAGAGCCTCCCTGGCGCAGATCGCCTCCAAAAGTGACGCAACCCCGGGGTGAAAACCTTGGCAACTGATAGCTCAATTTCTGGACGGCTTTGGTTGATCACGATGGTCTCCACTCCCACGTCACGGAGAGTCTTGACCTGCCTATCAACAAGTTCATCGATACGACGAGTGCCAGTACTCGGGAGGTCGCTCAGTTTTACCAGAGGCAGGCCTTGGTGCGGCATCAACCAAGGTTCCGATTCAGTGGTCGCATTCCTACACCACTCAATTGTTGCTTCATCTTGGGTGCGATAAATGGTATTTCCATATTCATCCTGCATTGCCACGAAGGGAAGGAACTGATTGAGCTCTGTCAAGGCACGGAATAGAGCCAAGGAGGGATCAGGGTGGGCCCCAAAACCAACCATGATATCCTGCACATCGCGGTCTCGCCTGGACATGGCAGCAAAGACGGGCATCTTCAAATCATTCTGCAAGCTGATAACCCAAATGTTGCGCCCCTTCTTAGCGTAGAATTCTCGCAGCACATCCACATAGGGATCTTTAAATGAATCAAGATCCACACCAGGGCGCTGAACCCGGTTAAACCACCACATACCGACGGCATCTCGTTCACACACCTCACACAGTCCTTGCAGGATTGCTTCTTCTAGGGTGTTCCCAGCTGCTTCGCCATTCGAATCGGTATAAACATAGGGATACACTTCAACGTCAGGTGTGCCGTACCAGGCAAGACCTGCTGGAACCAAAACCTCATCACCAGTGGTCAACGATCGAGCCGGGGTGAAATCAATCGGCCTGCTCTCATCGAAACGTTTAGGGACCCTTTGAAACCTGTTGTGCACCTGCCCAAAAGTCGACCGGGAGTCGTACTGAGCATCGCTGAACAACAGCACATCAGCAGGATGGATAGCATACTGTTCGAGGTCACGCCAAGCCGAACGCACCGATGGAATTCTAGGCTCCCACACTCCTGAAAAACGCTCGATCGCCTCGCACACCGCGCTGGCTCGGGCCTGCTGTCGGGTTCGTCCTTTGCCGCCTGACTGGCCCCTCAGGTTTTGCGCCAACAGACGCATACTATCGTTGATAGTGGCATAGTTGTGCCCCGCCGTGAAGGAATAAGTCACTCCATCGGTATCCACGCCTAGGCTCTCTATCTTCGAGACCGCCCCCGTAATTGGGCTGACGTGTTTGGAGAGCCGCTCAACTGTCTCCTCCGGCGTACACACCCGGTAGCCGCCGTCTGTTCCTTCCAGGCTCGTTGTGGGTGTGAGAACGACCTCTGCCGTCGGCCGCTGGGTCATGGTGCCGCACACCAGACACAACGGTTGCTTAATCACGGTGTGATCGGTGACGGCCATGGTCATCAGGTCCATGCTTCGCAATATGTCAGTGAAAGGCGAAGGATCGCCATTGACGATGGCGATCAGATGGGCGAATATCGCCTGACTTGCAATCCGTGTCGCTCCTGGAAGCATGCCAGACGTGGGTACGGATGGTAGACGTCCAAGATGCTCTGCTAGATAGCGCTCGGCTTGACGATTCGCCACCAACCGATCCTGCATACAAGTCCAGCACGCGGAGGTATTTGAATCGAACGCCGGCCCTAACCAGGCTGACTGACCCCACGGCTTGACTAATAGCCATGGGATCCCCCGCTGGTACAACTGCCGGTTCAGCTGCTCCAGACTTGGGTGGATGTAGTCCTCAGCAACGACGATGACAGAGCACTCAGGATCAACCCTCACCACGTCGGTGTCACTCGTGAGGAACTCGACGGTGACCCCCTGATCCCGTAGCCCAAGAGCGATCTCCCCCAACACGTGCTGCACCTCGTCGTGAGGGCGCTGCAATGTGAGTGGAAGCAGTGCCACACGACGGGACACTAAGGAATTGATCGTATGGGACGGGTCCAATCCCCGATTCTCCAGGTAGGACCCGAAGGGTCCACCCGTCAGCGAATCCGTCCGCAGATATCCCTTCTGCAGCATCGAGTTCACGGCCGCAAATGCAATAGTTGGGCCCACTTGATGAGCAACGGCTGCCACAATGTCAGCGATATCCCGTCTGCCATCAATAACCCGGACCACCTGAGCCACTGTGCTGTCTTCCATGAGCACTTGGTCGCTGTCCGAGAGCATAAAGACTTGCGACCCGTTCAGCACATCCACGTTTAATCCGCTCTTGAAACGCACTGGATTCATCACTTCACCTCAATCGACTCCGAGGTCGCGCTGGACGACTGAGGAGCAATCCACCAACCAAGCTGATAACACCAACCCCAAGCATCCCTGCGCCGGCTATGGCCTCGACAGGGCGTTGCAGAAAATTGACAACAGCAAGCACCAAACAAATGATCGCGAGCACCCATAGGAAGATCGCAGCAAACATTCTGAATCGGACTTCCACGTCCTCTCCTCGCTCCCACGTACCTCAACAAGATTCGCAGTTGACAAGAACCTTTGTACCCGATGTGAGGCTCGCATCGCTACAGCGAGACAGAAAGTACGCACCTCCTCAACGGACATACGCATGCCTACGCACCTGTCTCACGAGAGCGAACTTGATGGCTCAAGCTAACTCTCACCCCTGGGAAGTATGACTGAAAGTTAGCTTGAGGTTCGGCGATGGGAAGATTATGGTCGCGACAATAGAAATTCAGGCGACTCTCGCAGGCCAAGGCGTCTCGACCACGGGTGTGCAGAGTGTGGGAACAAAGGTGTCAAGATACTGATTTCTGCGGAGAAAGGCGCAGCACGCATGGAGCTTTCACTAGCGCCCATCATCAGATGGGAACGAGTAAGCAAACGATACCCAGGGGCACAAGTAGATGCCCTGGATGACGTGACCATCAACGTCGGCGCCGGGGAGATCGTGGTCCTTGTGGGGCCAAACGGCTCAGGCAAGACGACCCTGATGGAGATGGCCTCTGGCCTACGTCTCCCCTCAAAAGGAAGCGTTAGCGTACTCGGCCGGCCCGTGCAACCCTCGGGACCACAACGTCTCGTCCTCGGTGTGCAGCTGCAGAACTCTAGCCTGCCTTCCCGGATCCGAGTCAAAGAAGCCATGAGGGCGACGCAGGCCCTATACGCGGACCCGGTCGATGTGAACGAGCTCCTCACCCAACTCGGACTGAAAGAGTATGCCAACATCGCGGTGGAGTCTCTCTCAGGAGGCTGGCAGCGCCGACTCGACGTCGCCTTGGCGTGTGTTGGAAAGCCCCGCGTACTAGTCCTGGATGAGCCGACGAGCGGAATCGATCCGGTAGCCCGCTCTGAGATGTGGGAGTTCCTCAGAAAACGCCGGTCTGAGGGCACCGGTGTGCTGGCCTCCACACACGACCTGACGGAGGCGGAGACATACGCTGACCGGCTGTTGGTACTCAACCGAGGGCGGCTTGTTCTCCAGGGCACTGTCGATGAGGTTCTAAGCCTAGCGGGTGGAGGCTGGCGTCTACGTGTCCTCGGTACCGACTCACGCTTCGACCACTGGGCTCAAGGCATAGGAAGCGCCTTCCTGTCCGCTGGCGGTGACTCACGGGTTCACATCGGCAGCCGGGAATCCGTGACTTACCTCAGCCAGAAATTGGAGGATGCCAAGGAAGACGGAACCATCACCTACCTTGACGCGCTGCGAGGACCAGTGCGCCTGGAAGATGTATTCGCCTTCGCGGTGGATGCGCACACTGACTCACAGGAGTTCTCACGATGAGCACCGAGAGACTGAAGCCAGAGAGCACGCAGATCCCCACCACTGCAGGTGCACCGTGGTGGCGGATCCTTACCGCCTGGACACGTCAGGAGACCACCCTCCTGATGCGCGAACCGATGGCAGTGTTCTTCTCGATGCTTTTCCCAGTGATCATGTACGTGTTCATCGGCATTCCATATGGGAGCACGGACGTCGGCAATGGCCGGAGATACATCGACACGATGTTCTCGGCTCTCATCATCTCGGTGATGGCAAATCTGCTATTGATGGGATTGCCCATCTACTTAGCTGAGCTGCGAACCAAGGGCGTGGCGAGACGCTACGCGAGCTTACCTTTACCTGGAGGGATATTTCTCAGCGCTGTTCTGCTGTCGACCATCACCTTGGTGATAACAGCTTCAGCCATTATCATCACTGTGGTGGCGATACGCGATGGTGTACTCCCACAACTCTGGGACCCCTGGTATCTCGCTCTCGTCTTGGGATCATTGATTTGGCTCTCTGCAATGGGGTTCTTCATAGGAGCGCTCCCGATTTCTTCCAGGACTACCCAGGCCCTGTCAGCAGTGGTGTTCTTCACAATGTTCTTCGGATCTGGCGCGGCGGTACCCCTAGAGGGCCTCCCAGAGATTCTGCAACGGGTAATGGATTGGAACCCACTGAAGCAATGGCTCGATGTAATGGTCAACAGCTACATCGGAGCGCAAACAACAACCACACAGTATCTACGCCTACTAGCGGCGATACCACTCACCATCCTATGCGTATATCTAGGGCAGCGCATGTGGAAGACCCAACGATGACTCTCGTTGAATACAAATGTGAATAAAAAGGTAAAATAATGTCAATTATACTGGAGCGCAGAGAAATGAAATGCCCGGTGTTTCGTAAACAGTGGTGAAAACCTGGAAGCTTATTCAGGAACCGGCCTTGTCTCTACATAACCCATTGTAAACCTAGAGGGTTGCCGGGAACTTGGACGATTCACTGAACAAAACTCTGAGTTCACGTCTTCGTGATCGACATAACCACAGGACGGGACGGGATCCCTGGATGTCCACCCGCACACAGGGCGTTATTCATGTGGGTTATTTGGGTTTCTGAAGTGACCCTTTTTGTAGGGC
>ERZ773010.129-NODE-129-length-57787-cov-4.964855_pt1 | contig 57787 bp, 39 predicted proteins | sample MGYA00580842_ERZ773010 | MGnify/ENA primary metagenome ERZ773010 (study PRJEB29015, sample SAMEA2737982) | human oral metagenome | biome: human oral; feature: human-associated habitat; material: dental | place: China | collected 2107 ... | reverse complement strand
CCACGAAGAACACTTTTGGATTCAAGAAAAATACGCTGCAATAGAAATAGACTATCTCGTTGTTGCCGAAGAAAAACAAGGAAAAAGAATAGGGAGTACCATAATAGCCATGATTGAAGAATACGCAAGAAACGACAAACTCTCTTCAACCCTGTTCCTTACGGTGGAAGCTTTAAACAGCAAGGAACAAAACTCCATTGAGTTTTACAACAAATGCGGATTTAGGCTTAGCGAGGTAGGAAAAACAAGAAATGAAAACATGGAAAGGGATGGGGACTTACCGCTTACAGTTAGAATGTATAAGCGAATACTGCCCGCTAAAGAATAACATACTAACACGCATGATGCACAAATATACGGCCGAGAACCATGTTAGTAGTTCTCGGCCGAAACTTTTAACCATGTAAAAGCACACCCGTGTTACTTCATCAAGTCTTTCAACGGAATGCGTTGGAAGGTCATTTGCGCAACGCTGCTCTCGTAGAGAATGCCAATGGTTTCGCGATCTATCATCGTAAGGCACGAGTAACCCCAACCAAAACCCTCGTCGAGCAACACCTGATGTTCGGGCAACCACGTCTTTCCGCCATCAAGACTCATCTTAATGGTGATGTTGTTACGGTGTTTGGTAGAGTTGGGATTGGAGAAAAGCAGGATGTCGCGTTTCAAAACATTGTCCTTAGCCTTAACGCTGATAAGGCTACCCATGCAAACAGGCTCGATAAGTGCACTGCGCGAAGAGGGGTGTTCGGTCCAAGTGGCGCCAAGGTCGCGTGTTGTACACACGGCACGACTTCCTCCGCGGTTGTCGCGCATGTTCAACATCAGCACGCCTTTTTCCACTTCGGCCACCTGTGCTTCGGTGGTGTTGTCGCGTGCGGGCTTGTTGATGTGCCACGTTTTACCGCGATCTTTGCTGTACATGATACTTGCCGAAGGTTCGCGATTGGCCTTAATAAACTGTATGGGGAAAACCAATGTGCCGTCGGTCATCGTGATGCCACGGCCAGGGCCTTGTAGAAGGAAATACCATTCGGGCAGTTTCACCTGCGAAGTGATGTTTATCGGTTCCGACCACGTTTTGCCATCGTCGTCGCTTCGCACCAAAACCAGCTGTGCGGTATGGTCGTAATCCATGCCCGGTTGCGAACTCCACCATGCCCTTTCGTTGCCCATGCCATGCGTCCAAGCAGCTACAACCCACACGGTATTGGTCTTTGTGTCTACCAGAATACTGGGGTCGCCCACGCCATTTTGTGCTTTGGGCAGTCCGCCAGTCTCACCAAAGGCCATGGGAAGACGCATCGGTTCCCACGACCGACCACCATCCGTGCTGCGACTAAGGCCAACGTCGACATACTCTTGCAAGTCTACGCTGCTATTATGCCGCACATCGTACACGCCGAGCAATGTTCCGCGATTGGTAGTAACCAGTCCGGGGATGCGATAGGCAGCCACGCCATCGTCGCCAGCATGCCTAACACCGATACCCATACGGCGAAGCGGAGTGGGCTGACCCACGTTTTCAATCGTCAGTGGATTGTTATCGCCGAGAGCTTCGCGCAAGGCGATGTTGAAAGTGGTGTGCAAAGCAGTCGTGGGTTGCATCTCGATACTCACCCAAAAGAAGTTGTAGCCGGGGAAAAGCTTTTGTTTGCTACGCAGCGTAACGGTGGCTTGCGTGGGTTGCACCTCGTCTTGCTTCACCGAATACGAAGGGATGGCCTCCATTGTACGGCCCGGCGTGAAGTTGGTGATATATTCCACGGGCTTCATACGCCGTTTGCCATAGTCTTGGCGAGCATCGGTGCCTCCGTAATATAACTTCAAAGATTTAATTTGATCACGTGGGGCGTTGTCCAAATCCAATGTCAGGGCATTGAGCGTACCCGTCTCCTTGGCATCGATACGCATCAACATCAAGATGTTGTCGTGGCGTTCGATGAGTATGGGGTATTGCGGCTGTTGCACGAAAAGCGTGTCGCGAGCTTGCACAGCAAGAGCGATGGCCGAGAAAACGGCAATGAAAAATAGTCGCATAAAATGGTTTATGAGTTCGTAAGTTGGTGAGTTGATAAGTTGATGAGTTATTGGGGTGGAGGAGTTAGGAAGCAAAGAATTAAGGAGTTATCGAGTTAAGGAGTTAAGCCAAATGCATTATTGCAGAGTGGCGAGCGGCCTTGTTAGCCCACAAACTCAAAACTCAAGAACTCACTAACTCAAAAAACATTCCCTACCACACCCTTATCTCATCGCAAAATACCCATCCGCCTTCGGCACCTTGCTTGGCTCGCAGGCGCACGTAGCGTGCTTTGGCCGTGCCTTTCCATGTGAAGGGCTCGATGAAATATTCGCGTTTGTCGTGTCGTTCCATGTCGCGGCGTTGCAACGACGTGTAGTTCTGGCCATCAGAAGAAACCAACAGCTCTACACTATCAGGGAAAGCGATGTCTACGCCCATAGATTGCAGGAAGTCGGCAGACACCTCGTGCAGTTCGGTTTCTGCTCCTAGGTCTATCACGGCATCCATACACTCGCCGCCAATAAAGCCTTGCCAACGGTCGCCCTTAAACACCCAGTCGCCCCGACGGCCATCGGTGAGCGTGCCATCGCCCGTTCCGCGATACTTCTCAGTGTAACGCGAGAGATACGTAACAGGTTTTCCAAGGGCCAAATGCGTTACAGGGGTGAGCGATTCCTCACGTCGTCCGCGCTCGGTGCGCAAGTCAAAATGGTTATATCCCATGGCCTTCATGCGGTCGAGTGCCTGTATGGCGCGGTTGCGGAAGTTTTCATACGAAGGGCGATTACGCGTCCATCCCACTTCGGCAATGCCCAACAGTCGGGGATAAAGCATGTACTCGGCATGTTCGGGCCTAGGAACCTCCTCTGTCCAAAGGTTTCCTTGCACGCCGTCAATGTATTTTTCCAGCATGTCGGCCGACTCCTTGTGGGTTATTGGTTCGTATGAATACACCTTCTCAAGCGGAACATAACCGCCCATAGCCTTGGGTTGGGTGAACGGAACGTCTTGATACATGTCCAGATAGCAATATGCGCCAGGCGTCATCACCACGTGATGACCGGCCTTTGCAGCCTTCAAGCCAGCCTCTTCGCCCGTCCACGACATCACGGCAGCATTTGGTGCCAAGCGGCCTTGCATGATTTCGTCCCATCCCAACAGCTTTCGGCCGTGGGCATTAAGAAACTTCTCGATGCGCATGATGAAGTAGGCTTGCAGTTCGTGGGTATCTTTCAGCCCCTCGTCTTTCATTCGTTTCTGGCACTTGGGGCACGTTTTCCACTTCTCTTGCCAAGCCTCGTCGCCCCCGATGTGGATGTATTGCGAGGGGAAAAGCTGCATCACCTCGGTGAGAACACCTTCGAGAAAGGTGAAAACACTGTCGTTTCCAGGACAGAAGTCGGGGCTGGTATAGGCCTTCCCTTCGCAAGTGAGGTTTGGGTAGGCAGCAAACACCTCGTTACTATGGCCTGGCATCTCTATCTCAGGTATCACGGTGATGTGCCTTTTGGCAGCGTATGCCACGATATCGCGCACCTCGTCTTGCGTATAATATCCGCCATAAGCCCCCGAATCGTTGGCGTGGCAGTAGCGTCGGTCGTGTTCGCGCCACCATTTAGTCCAGTCGTTTTGGGTTCGATAGGCTGTTTCCTCAATCAGTTTGGGGTATTTCTTCACCTCCAAACGCCATCCTCCGCCATCAGTTAGGTGCCAATGAAAGCGGTTAAGCTTAAAGTAAGCCATGGCATCGAGCTGCTTTTTGATGAACTGAGGCGTGAAGAAATGGCGCGAACAATCGAGCATCATGCCACGATAAGGAAAGCGTGGCTGGTCATTCACCTCGGCGCAAGCCACCTTATTGCCGTCTACCATAAGCTGCCGAAGGGTTTGCAAGGCATAAAACAGACCTGTTGTGGTATGCGACATGATGGTTATTCGTTCGGGCGTTACGTCTAGGGTATAATATTCGGGGAACGTTCTACCGTAGCAAGACGGCTCTTTTATCCGCAACAAGTTAAGGCTTATGGCCGGAACTTTACTGATGAACTTTCCTTTAAACACCTTCAAGCCCAAGGTTTGGCGTATGTAGGCCTTCATTTGGCGTGCCTCTTCGCCCTCGAAATTCAGTTCAACGGGCGTGTTGGGCTTAATGGTAAAGAAGCCTTTGCCCATGGTTATCTCCCTAGGTTGCGGGATAACCGATTGCGCCTGCACCTGTTTTGGGCAGAGCGAAGCCACAAGAAGCAGCAAGGCGAGGAATGTTTTATGCATGTGTTGGATACTATTAAGAAGATGTGAAATATACCTTTATATATAAAGCGGAATGGTATTGATAACGAAAAGTGGCAGCCATCTCGCCACAACCCATAGTTAGGGCTTACGGCGAAATGGCTGCCAGCAGTCTATATATTACCAAAGGGCCGAAGTGGGGATGGCCTTTTCTTTCCAAAGATGGCGTGCATACTGATAGCCATAGCGGTCGTAAAGGTCGCTAAGACGCAGTGCGCGCTTGCTGAAATCATCGAAATTCTTCTTCGCTACGGGTGTCCATTGCACCTCAGCCAAAGCTGCCATACGTGGAAGAACCATGTATTCGGCCTGCGTAGTGAAAGGAATGTACTCCGTCCAGAGGTTGGCTTGAACGCCCTTGATACGAGTCTTGGCTTCGGCCGAAAGCGTATCGGGCAGCGGTTCGTAAGAATATACCTTCTCAACAGGCGAACAACCACCGATTGCATCGGGTTCGTGCTTGGTGTCTTTTGCCTGATAGTGGTCGAAATAAACGTGCGAGCTAGGCGTCATGATAACATCATGGCCTTGCTTTGCAGCCTTAAGACCAGGCTCAACACCACGCCAACTCATGATGGTTGCGCTTTGGTTGATCTTACCTTCTAGGATTTCGTCCCATCCGATGATGCTCTTACCCTTGCCATTGAGGTACTTCTCAACTCTGTTGGTGAAGTATTGTTGCAGGTGTTTGATGTCGGTGTTCTCGTCTTTAGCCTTTTGCAAGCACTTGGGACACTTCTCCCACATCACCGTTGGCGACTCGTCGCCACCAATATGGAAGTATTTTGCGGGGAAGATGTCCACCACTTCATCGATAACATCTTGCACAAACTTGTATGTGCTTTCTTTTCCAAGGCACAAAACATCCTTATATACGCCCCAACGATGTCCCACTTCGTAGGGTCCACCAGTACATCCTAGCTCGGGATAAGCAGCCAATGCGGCCAACATGTGTCCTGGCATGTCTATCTCGGGGATAACTGTGATGTGACGTTGACGTGCATACTCCACAATCTCGCGTGCCTCTTGCTGGGTGTAGAAACCACCATGGGGAATGCTATCGTCAACAGTTGCGTTGTGACCGATAACCGTTCCCGAGCGCATCGACGACTTCGCGGTGAGTTCGGGATGGCTCTTTATCTCCAAACGCCAGCCTTGATCTTCGGTGAGATGCCAGTGGAACACGTTCATATTGTGCATGGCCAAGATATCGATAAACTTCTTTACGAAGCTTAGGGGGAAGAAATGGCGTGCGCAATCGAGCATCATACCGCGGTATCCAAAGCGTGGAGCGTCGGCAACAGTCACTGCGGGCAGGGTGATAGCTTCGCCTGTGGTTTGCACGGGCAACGATTTGCGCAGTGTCTGAATACCATAGAACACGCCAGCGGGTGTGCTTGCGGCGATGGTTACTTGCTTATTGTTCACGCTAAGACGGTAAGCCTCGGCACCAGCAACTTTGGGGTCGATGGTCAAAACTATGGCGGCTGCCTTCTTGTCGCGTTTATCAAGCACAGCGGTTTTTATGCCCGAGGCCTGCTGTATGTATTCAGAGAGGAAGCGGGCATTGCGTTTCATCTCGGGATTGGTACCTTCGTACACGATGGTTGTGGCGTTCGTGAGGTTGAAGGGCAACCCTTTTGCCATCACAACACTCTTTGGCAGCGGCACAACATTATAGTTGGCGTCGGCTGCATGGGCACTTAGCATCGATAAGCATAAGGCCGTGGCTAATAAAAGACGTTTCATTTCTATTTTAGTTTATGAGTTATTGAGTTGGTGAGTTATTGAGTTTAAAAGTTGATGAGTTGGTGAGTTATTGAGTTTATGAGGTGGTGAGTTGGTAAGTTTTTGAGTTTATGAGGTGGTGAGTTGGTGAGTTTATGAGTTGATAAGTTTCTCAGTTTATAAGTTTATGAGTTGAAGAGTTAGTGAGTTAACGAGAAAGTTTGCCACTCTGCAACAACGCATATGGCTTAACTCCTTAACTCCATAACTCCTTAACTCCTCAAAAACAACTCCTTACTACTTTACTACTTGCTCCTTTACTCCTTACACAATTGAATTATTCTTCACAAAGTCGACAATCTCTTTTACGTATCCGAAGGCCATTCCCACCACCGTATCGGCAGCTCCGTAGTACACGGCTACGCGTTCGCCGTCGCTAAGTGCCGCGCAAGGGAACACCACATTGGGCACATCGCCTTGCAATTCGTAGGGCGCAGCAGGTGCAAGTAGGTACGGACGGGTGCGATAAAGCACGCGTTCGGGATTGTCTTTGTCGAGCAACACAGCACCCATCGAATAGCGGAAGCCATTGCAAGTGGTGATAACACCATGGTAGAACATGAGCCAACCCTCATCGGTGAGGAACGGAACAGAACCTGCGCCGATCTTGGTGCACTGCCATGCGCTCTCTGGGAATGGCGTTACCTTCATCACGCAGCGATGCTCGCCCCAGTATTTCATATCAGGGCTATAGCTTAGATATATGTCGCCGAAGGGCGTATGACCGTTGTCGCTAGGGCGCGAAAGCATGGCGAACTTGCCGTTAATCTTCTGTGGGAAGAGCACGCCATTGCGATTGAAGGGCAAGAAAGCGTTTTCGCACTGGTAAAAGCGCTTGAAATCGAAGGTATAAGCAATGCCAATGGTGGGTCCGTGATAACCATTGCACCAGGTAATCCAATAGCGGTCGTCGATCCAAGTTACGCGTGGGTCGTACTTATACTCCGAGTCTATCATCTGGGTATTACCAGCTTCGAACACGATCGGTTCGTGGTTGATGTCCCAGTTAATACCATCCTTGCTGAAACCGGCAAAGATATTCATCTGCACAGCTTTGTTATCGCAACGGAAAACGCCAGCGAAGCCGTCTTCAAAAGGTACTACGGCACTATTGAAAATGCTGTTTGAGGTGGGGATGTGATAACGTCCGATGACGGGGTTTTTAGAATAACGCCACATTACATCGGTAGAACCGGCGGGACGTTCCTCCCAAGGCATGATGTCTTTTAGTTGTTTCATATCTTCTTGATGCCTCTCTTCGCGCCTTGGCTTATGGCTGCGGCGCGGCAAAAGGACTTGGGAATTATGGTTTTTTATTTAGTTGACGAATTGGCAAGTTTACAAGTGGACAAGTAAACAAGTTGGCGAGTTGGTGGGCGTTAGCCATTTTTCACCCTTCCACCTTTTCACCCTTTCCCCTTTCCTGAGGCATATCCTCGTACGTAAACGGAACGAAATAGGTGATGAGGAATGCAGGAATGGTGGCCACGAGGGTGAAGATAAAGAAGTGTTTGTATCCCAACCAGTCGCTAAAGAATCCACTAGCCATTCCTGGCAGCATCACACCGAGGTTCATAATACCCGAAGCGAAGGCGTAGTGTGCCATCTGGTGTTTGCCAGGCGCTATCTGCTGCATCATGAAAAGGGTTAGTCCTACGAAACCAAAGCCATAGCCAAAGTATTCGAGGGTTATCGCGCCACCAATGAGTAGGCCGTTTTCGGGTTGATACCACGACAGCAGCGTATAGGCTACGAAGGGTAAATTGAACACGCAGCACAGCGAGAACAGCGTGCGTTTAAGTCCGAAATGCGAGATGTAATAGCCCGCCAATATCGACCCTAGCACAAAGGCGGCTGCGCCAAACGTACCATAATACAGTCCGATTTCTTCTTCGCTAAGTCCCAATCCACCAACTTCGCGCCCTGCTTTGAGGAAAAGCGGCACCACCTTCATCACAAATCCCTCGGCAAAACGATAGAGAATGATGAAGAAGATGTAGTAAACGATGTGGCGTTTGGTGAAGAAGTCGCTCAGCACGCGCACCAGTTCGTTGAAGGTTTCGGCCGCACTCATGCGCTTTTCGGTACGTTTTCCGCCTTGCGGAAGCATACGCGTATGGTACAATCCCAATAAGAACATCAGCACGCCCAAGGCTACCATCACCACCATCCATGCTTGTGCAGCGGCCGAATGCATAACCGCTTCGGGCGCACCTTTCACTCCACCGTAGTGTTTTAGCAACCAACCGGCCAGCCAAACCAATCCGCCCGAGGCCACAATCTTGGCTATATTGTAGAAAGCACCTTGCCAACCGATAAAGCGGGCTTGGTCTTCCTTGCTCAATTCGGCCATGTAAACGCCGTCGGTGGCTATGTCGTGGGTGGCCCCGCTAAATGCGATGATGGCCATTAGGGCGATACACACGGTGAAATAGTGGGGCAAATGGAGCGCCAAACCTACGAGGGCGAAGCCCGCACCAGTAACTAACTGGGTGGTTACGACGAAGAATTTCTTGCTGCGGTACAGCTCCAAGAACGGACTCCACAGAAACTTGAAGGTCCAGGGCATCATGATGAGCGAGGTCCAGAAGGTTATCTTGCTGTCGCTCACGCCCAATCCCTTGAACATAAGCACGGCCACCATGTTGAGAACCACGAAGGGAAGCCCCATGGCGAAGTAGACGGAGGGCACCCATGCGATAGGGTTTCTCCTGCTAGAGTTGTTTACTGAGTTTGTTTGTTGCATGTTCTTATTAATTAAGGAGTCTTGCTCCATTGCCCTAAACTGGCCTAAACACCAGCCCCAATCGGCCTCACCCCCAACCCCTCTCCAAGGGGAGAGGGGCGTGGTATGCCTTATTTGGATTGGGTTGTTGGGCCTATTAGCTTTGTTGAGACATTCGTTGTTGCTTTATTTGCCTTGTTGAAACCTTGGCTATTGCCTTTATTTGCTTTGTCAAGACATTCATTGTTGCCTTTGTTTGCCTTGTTGTAGCATTGCATATTACGCCCCTCTCCCCTTGGAGAGGGGTTGGGGGTGAGGCTGTTAGGGATTCGAGCTGAGGCCCTTCCTATCTAACAATAATCTCTTCCCACTGCATTTTCTCGCCTTTAAGCAAGCGAGTGGCCTCAAGTTTGAGGTAACGGGTTTTGATTGCAGGCAACTTCACGGTCTGGGGTACGGGGTTATTCTCGATGTTAGAGAACTCTCCGCCCAGCCAACGCTTCCACGTTACGAGGTCGTCTGATGCATATATCTCGTAGTTAAGCACCAATCCGTCTTTCGTATCCTCCTTAGGAACATACGTAAGGCTATGGTATACGCCCTCCTCTTGCAAGTCTATGTCTACAGCATTCGGTCCATCTTCGCCCAAAGCCAGAATAACGCGTTCGGGTTCGGCCTGCTTTTCGTTAGCCTTTGCAAGCACCGAAGCAGGCAATTGCACAGCATCTTCGGGCAATGGCGGAGCGCAATACACGCCAATGTTGCTTATCAGCGGACAAGCCTTTGCGCTATTGATGGTGAAACGCAGGCGTGTGGTCTTCACCGTGGGGAAACATACGATGCGCTTATAGCCAATGGTGGTTAGCCCAGTTGTGCCTTCGGGAGCGCGTTCGTCGCGCAGTTGCACCCATTTGCCGTTAACCAAGGCTTCGAGCGAGAAGCTCTTCACACGCTGACCCAATGCAATATACTCTTGGGCCATAAAGCGGTTTATTTCGGTAGGACGCTTGAAGCTGAGCGTTAGCGATGCGCGCGTAACGCCATCATTGGTGGCCCAATAGGTTTCGGTGCTGTTGTCGATGGCCTTTTGTGCGCCATACGTGGCACTACCTCCGCGCACTTGCGAGGCTGTTACGCTGGCTTGGCTCACCAAGTTGTTAGCCAATTCGGCCTTGATAACGCGCGCCATGGCCACGGCATGTGCCGAGTCGATGGGATGGATACGACCTTCGTGCGTGATGGGGAAGTTCAGTAGCAGCGATGCATTACGGCCAACCGACTCGTAATAGGTGTCAACCAACTTGCGAAGGCTCTTTACCTTCGAGTCTTCGTTTTCGTGATAGAACCACCCCGGACGTATAGACGTGTCGCATTCGCCTGGCGACCAGTGTTTGCCATTTTCCTGTCCGTGCATCAAAGTGTCTTGCGGCGTGTTGAAAACATAGTCTATGGTACACCAGTTTGTTAGCCCAGCGTAACCCTTTTCGGTACCAATCCAGCGCAGTTCAGCACGATCGCCCCAGATGGCTAGTTTAGGTTGCCACTTGTGAATCATTTCAAATGTCTTGGGCCAGTCGTAATATGTGGCACCATCTATTTTGCGTGCTTCGCGTGCACCACCGTAATACCCGGTGCCACCGTTAGCTCCGTCGAACCAAACTTCAAACATCTCGCCATACTGGGTGAGCAGTTCTTCGAGCTGATTACGGAAATAAGTGACGTATTCGGGACGTGCATACTCGGCGTGGTTACGGTCCCATGGCGACAGATATACGGCAAATTTCAGCCCGTATTCTTTGCAGGCGTCGGCCAGTTCTCGTACCACGTCGCCCTTTCCGTCTTTCCACGGCGCGTTTTTCACCGAAAATTCGGTGTATTTCGATGGCCACAGGCAGAAGCCACAATGATGCTTAGCCGTCAAAATGATACCTTTCATGCCAGCCTCTTTACATGTTCGCGCCCATTGACGTGCGTCTAGGTCAGTGGGATTAAACAGCATTGGGTCTTCGTCGCCAAATCCCCATTCCTGATCGGTATAGGTATTGAGCGAGTAATGCAAGAAAGCGTAGGTCTCTAATTGGTGCCAACGCAGCTGGTTGGCATTAGGCAGTGGGCCACAAGGCGCTGGCGCGGCAACCTTACGTTGTGCGCTAGCCCCCAAAGTCATTGCCAGAGCCATGGCTAAGGCGGAAAATTTGTTTATTCTCATCGCATTAATAAGAAGTTTAGGGAAATCTAGGGTTAAAGGTACAACGTTTTTTCGTAATACGCTATACTTTTTTGCATTGTTTAATAAAAAAGCTGCAACAATACGCCTTCTGACACTTCAAAATGTTAAAGGAGGCGTGCGACACGCCATATAACGTGCAGCCCACAAAAAACAACCTAGCACACCCCCACCAACCAATGCCTCTCGGCACAACTTTCACTTATGCAATGCGTCTTATATAATAATTGTACGCGCGCGCGTACGCATAGGTAAACATACGCTTACGCCGATTTCGCAAGATGGCATTACACATTTCGCCAGACCTGCGCACAACAATGCCACTGCGTTTTCATAATTTCCGCAACACGGCTAAAATGCCTTTGCAGCATGCTTAAACAACTCGTGGCGTGTTACAGATGAGATGGAATCCTATTCCAGATAAGATGGAACAATGTTCCAGATGATATGGAACAGCGTTCCGGCTAATATGGAATAACACGCCTACATAACTATAGCAAGGCGTGAGGTATGAAAACACAACTCCATACCTTATTTATCGCCTTACAAACAGGCATGAATCTAAGGACATTTTGGGGTGAACGCGCTATACATTGCACCCTAAACGCCGAAACAAAAGTTAAGGCCGAAGGCCTATTTCCCAATATAGCCGTCGAGCTTTTCGAGCATGACGAGGGGCTTTTTCTTCATTTCCTTTACCGAAAAGTCCTTGCTTTTGATATAATCAACCATCTCGGGGAAGCGTTCGAACTGTATTCCTAGCAGGGATTTAGAGGCAATGTCGATGCCACCCGAAGGCACATAATAGGTAACGGCCACATCGTCGCCCTCCACACAATAGCTATAAGCCATTGCGGTTTCTACCAAGCGCACGTCCATTGCATGCAAAACCAACGCGGCATCAGAAAGTAGGCCAATCACTTTTTTCCCCTTATAGCCCACCAACCAGAAAAACTTATGACCGGAAGGCTTTAGGCTAAGCGGGCGCGACATTGCCTTTAAAGCATAGAGCGAGCGGTATTCTTTCTCGCTACCGTCTTTCTCGTAAATGCATTTAAGCACCTTCACGTCGTCGGCCCTATAAGTCATGCCGTTCTTACCGTCTTTCGTCGGCGTGATCGTTATTTCGTTAACGTTCTTCAACCGATCGGGGCCGTATGTGCCAAAGCCTTCTTTTAAGAACCACCCTTCAACGGTTTTGCCGCTGTTAAGGGTTAATATGCACTTCACTTCGGGGCGTTCTTTTGCCCATGACGATGCTACAAAGACCATCGACAACAGCAAAGCGACAAACAATTTACTTTTCATGCTAAAAAGGTATTATCAATTAAAGTTTATAAATTTATAAAGAAACCGAGTTCATGATTTGCGCCTACGTTGAGCCTTTCACAAGTAACTAGTTGTAAGCTTCTCATTCAAGGCGGTTTACAACAAAAGCGAATAAGTTCAAGAGCCTTATCACGAACATGACCACGGCGTGTCCGTAACAGTCTGCGACCACATGGTTATGCGCCCATTTTCAGGATACGACGTGTGCCGACACGGATGTTGCACCAACTGCCAACACGCCTTTGAAAAGACAAAATTACGGAATTATTCTGTAATGGAAAAATATTTAGAAAAGAAATCAAAAAGACATCGGCCGACATCATACTTTTAGACATGAGCGATCAAGACATGTTGTGCCCACCGCACGCCCATCTCGCACGCACTAATTTATCTGCCCCACCCCACATTTTGATCACAGACTAACACCGCAAAACTCATTTTTCATCATATATATTAGGTAATTACGCCAAGAATAAGTAATTTTGCACTTCATTGTAGGCATGCGAACATCACTTTCGCAACAAAAGCAAGCATAAAGACAACTAGGTTATTGGCTTTCAACCCCTTAACAAACAAAGTGGGCGTAGACCCTTAACGCGCTAATTTATTAGAAAGTTGAGCTTGCAAAACTTGAACATTAAGATAACAAAAACAATAAATACATAGAAGATGAAGATTTCATTTGAAAACGCCGATAAGGTGAATGGCCAGCTTACCATCGTCGTAGAAGAGGCCGACTACAACGAGAAAGTGGAGAAAACGCTCAAAGACTATCGCAAGAAAGCCAACATTCCCGGTTTCCGTCCTGGGCAAGCTCCCCTGTCACTGATTAAAAAACAAGTGGGCGAACAGGTGAAGATGGACGAGCTGAACAAGCTTGTTGGCGAAACGATTTATAGCTATCTAAAAGACAACAATATACAGTTCTTGGGTGAACCGCTGCCTTCTGCAAAGCAAGAGGCACAAGATCTCGCAAAACCCGCTCCCTATACCTTCGTCTTCGACATTGCCGTGGCTCCCGAAATAGACCTCGAGCTGACGGACAAAGACAAGCTGGACTACTACGAAATCACCGTAGACGACAAGCTGGTAGACGAACAAGTGGACATGTTTGCTTCGCGTGCGGGCAAGTATGAACAAGTGGAAAAATACCAAGCCAAAGACATGCTGAAGGGCGACATGAAAGAATTGAACGCCGACGGCAGTGAAAAAGAGGGCGGTATCGTGAAAGAAGGCGCCGTGTTGATGCCCGAATACATCAAGGTAGACGACCAAAAGAAACTATTTAAAGGCTTGAAGCGTGGTCAAGTGGTTGTGTTCAACCCCAAAAAGGCCTTCCCCGAGAGCGCAATAGAGGTTTCGTCGATGCTGGGTATCAGCAAAGAAGAAGCTGCCAACGTTGATTCTGACTTCGCTTTCCACGTTTTGGAGATTACCCGCTACGTCAAAGCGCCTGTAAACCAAGAGCTTTTCGACGCCATTTACGGTGAAGGCGCAGTGAAAGACGAGGCCGACTTCCGCTCGAAAATTGCCGAAGGCATCGCCAATCAGCTGGTTAGCAACAGCGAATATAAACTGCTGCAAGACCTGCGTGCCTACTGCGAGAAGAAGGTGGGTAAGCTCGTGTTCCCCGAAGAGATGCTCAAACGTGTGATGCGCACGAAAGTGAAAGACGCAAAAGAGGTTGACGAGAAGTTTGATGCTAGTCTTGAAGAGCTGAAATGGCATCTTATTAAGGAACGTCTGGTTAAAGCCAACGACGTGAAAGTGAACGACGACGACGTACTTGATGCCGCTCGCCTGCAAGCACGCATTCAGTTTGCACAATACGGCATGAGCAATCTGCCCGACGAAACTGTGGACAACTATGCCCGCGAGATGCTCAAAAACCGCGAAACACTCGACGGATTTGTTGACCGCGCTGTTGAAAACAAGCTCGTGGAAGCATTGAAGAAGGTGGTGAAACTGAAAAAGAAGAAGATTTCGCTCGACGATTTCAACAAGATGATGGAAGAAGACGCAAAGAAATAAACGCGCACTACCTAATTGTTGCGAAAACGTATTGCCCCGTAAAAGCAAGATACGTTTGTCGCTATCAACAACATATCACAAACGGGTTTGCAAGGAATAGGCCTTGCAAACCCGTTTTTCTTATTGAAAAATACCTACAAATGGCGATGCCCTAATTTGCACATTTTAACCCTCAGGTTTGTTCCATATCCTCGTTATCTTAGTACTTTTGCAGGGTAAGTTAAGCATATTTTAAGATTGTCAGTACAGCTTAAAATCTTTATTCATATTACATACAGAAGTCGCACTTTCTTTTCAGAATAGAATTCTAGTTTTACATATAATATTTACCCAACAAAACGTTGACGAGTATGGACTTTAAAAAGACTACCTTACACTTATTTATTGGTGCAATGCTTCTTTGTTTGCTGTCGTGTGCAAAGGAAGATGAATTTGAATTGCCCACATTGGTTCTTTCAGAAAACACTGTCACTTTTGACAGAGGAGTGGGTGAAAGAAACATTAGCATAACAACCAACCAGAGTAATTGGGTTGCCTCTTCTCCACAAGAAGGCGAATGGCTGTCGCTTGTTCAAGACGGGAATGTTCTGAAAGTGAAAGTGGCCGAGAATAAGATGGGTGCAGAACGCACAAGTTATGTGCTGGTGAATGCCAATGGCGCTACGGCAAAGGTTGAAGTAAGGCAAAGCGCAGCCGACGTAACGCTCGAAGTTGTGCCAACTGCCATCTATCTACCCCAAATGGGCGGTGAAAAGATTGTTGACGTAACGACAAATTCGTCGGTTTACGAGGTTACGCCGAGTGAAGAAGTTAGCTGGCTGAAGATTTTCAAGCATGATGAGGAAATTAAATTGGTGGCCGAACGCAACGACACTTACCTAAACCGTGAAGTGAAATTGTATGCAAAGAGTGGCGCCGAAACCCGTGAAATCACCGTAACACAATCGGGTATTCAACGTTTTATCCTTCCCATCAACCCGGGAATGCCGCAAGATGCCCATAAGATTATGGAGTACGAAGTTGGTCGCGGTAGCTATTTGCGCGAATATCAAACAGCGATGCCATCCTATGGACTTGAAGAGACCTACACATTCATTACCCCCTCGCCCGTATTTACATTGATACAGTATTGCAGTCCTGATGGTGTCACGCCTTCGCAGATTATCTGTATCGGCGACGGAACTACGGCCGTGGAAGCCGCAAAGGACAAGGCGTTCGAGAAATTCCTTACCGACAATGGCTATGTACGCAGCAATTCGGCATCGAACAAGGAGTACATGAACGAGAAAGCACTGCTTTCGCTGAAGGTTTACATATCCGAAAAGCCCGGAAATCAAGGCGTGAACCTGACATTTAAACCCATAGTGAAACAGGCTGGCGAATATAAGACATTCGACAAGATACCTTTCTATCCCCTCGAACTGTTGCAAAAAGACGACGTGAAGATAGCCCAAGTGGAGCAGTACGAAGCTAACGCAGGAAGCAAAGAGGAAGAACGCAGCTTTAACGAACATAAGAAGACAGAGGTTTCGCAACTTCAATACACGCTGAAAGGTACGCCTGGCCCATCAGACGCTTACAGCCGTATTCACCTTTTCTACACAACAGACAAGAACGGAAAGACTCCTGATAAGCTTGGAAGCGTGCAGATTGGCGCCCTACTCTTTAAAGACGTGAGTCTTGGACTATGGAAATATGGCAACAAATGGTTGATAACGAACGAGTTTCAGAAAAAACTCGGCGAGGAAGGTTTCTCTTTCTTACGCTCTTCTGGCAATACCCACTTCTTTGTTCGCCAACGCGACCATCTGCTCATTGCCGTTACACGCGTAGCAGACAACAACGTGCCTGTTCTGGCTTTGCTTTATAACTACGACCCATCCGTATCGGGTGCAGGCAGCAAAGCTGTGAAGGCACAGGAGAAGATGATGCAAAACATGCTGAATGCACAAAATGCGTTGAAGTTTTAATATAAGCGGTTATACCTTACTTAAATTTTATTCGACATGCGTATAATAAACTTATATAAGCTGTTGCAGCTCTCCGCAATGTGCCTAATGGTGGCAATGGCGGTGGGATGTACCAAGAGCGACGACTTCGAACAGCCGCAACTGAGTGTCTCGGATAAGGAAATAAAGTTCGCTAAACAAGTGGGCGAAAAGACCATAACCGTAACCACAAACTGCAAAGAATGGTTTGCCACAACGCCTAAACAGTGGGTGCATCTCACGCAAAACGGAAACGAGATTATCGTAAAGGTAGACGCCAACACGAGTGGCGCCGAAAGAAGCAGCCATATCCTTGTAGATGGCGGTCTGGCCGTTGAAAAAATCATGGTAAACCAAAGTGCAGCCGACGTTTCATTAAACATCGCCAATGGCGAACTAGTGTTGCCACAGGCTGGTGGAACTACTACCGTAGACGTAAATATCGAGAGTAGCTTGTATGATTTGCAACAAAGCGAAAAGCCCGAATGGTTGGAAATCGTGAAGAAGAAGCACGCTCTGAAGTTTATTTCAAAGCCAAACTATGGTTCAACGGAAAGGACGATAAAGCTTATCATTAATCATGCAGGTAAGAATAGCGAAGTGGTTGTGAAGCAACCAGGCGTATCGACCTTCATCTTGGCATGCAATCCAGGCACACCTTTCAGTCTGCATAAGATGATGGACTTTGAATATCGTCGCGGAAGTATATTGAAAGAGTATGGCGCACCCGACCCACAAGGCGGCTTATACGAAGAAAGTTACATCTTCAAGACGTCTTCGCCCTTGTTCAAAGAGGTGTTCTATGTTCACGATACGCAGTATTCTGCACCCACCCGCATCTTCACTCGCTCGCTGGTTAAGGAAGGCGTGGACGCTGTTCGCACACAGGCCTTCCAAGATTTCGTAAAGGCCAACGGCTACGAAAGAGACACGAAAGACCCTAACCACTACGTAAACAAGCAAGAGCTGATAACGATGGATGTCGACATTATGGAGAAAAACAACAGTGTGGTGTTGTTCTTCTACCAAATGCACATACAAGATAAGGACTACGAAACGTTCAAAACGCTTGAACTTGGCCCGCTCGCGCTCTTGAACAAGGCAGATAAGAAGGTGAGTGACGTGGAAGATTACGAAGCCGCACAAAACAGCGAGGAGGTTACAAGGCAGGTTTCTAAGAACAGGGAGATTGAGGCCATCGCCTATAAAACCACCGACCCGCTGCTGGTAACACGCACTTACTTCTTCTTCACTCGTGGCGGAGACAACCCCGCCCCACAAGACATGGTGGGAAGTGTTGAACAATACAGTCTAAGTTTTAGCCAACCAAACTTGGGTATATGGCGACACGGCAGAGAGTGGTTCGTTACGCGCGAGTTTGATAAGCTTCTTACGTCAAACAACTTTGAGTTCGTAGGCTACAATGGCAAGCATCATGTCTATGCTCGTCGCTCTGATTACCTTACATTAGCTATCTCGGGAGCGAAATTTGCCGATGTAAACAACGGACAGCCTGTGATGCAGATAAGCGTGCTTTATAAGAAGAATGTCTTCGCTGGAAGCAAGCAAGACAGGATGGAAAAGATAGAGAGCATGCTTAAAAAACACAATCCAAGGAAATAATACTGAAAGGAATAGTTATGAAAAGAACTATTATATATATATGTGCGTGTGCAATCTCGGGTTTGATGCTCACTACATCGTGCCAAGAAAACTTGGATTTGGACACAGCCAACTCCAAAACGCGTTCTGTTATCATTGATAAGGACATCTTTGCAGTAAAGGGTCGCATCAACGTAAAGCTGGAAAAGGGAGCCAACGAGGCCATACCCGCTTCTGCTAAGGGTAATGTAGAGATGCAAAGTGTGCCTTCGGCCATGTCGTCGGCCATGAAATTCTCGGGCGCTTATAAAATGGAGAGGGTTTTTAAGCCCGCAGGAATCTACGAGGAACGCACCATAGCCGAGGGACTAGACCGATGGTACACCATCTATTTCGACGAAAACAAAGACGTTGGCGAGGTGTTGCAGCAGTTTAATAAGGTAAGCGGAATAGAATATGCAGAACGTGTTCTGCCCATCGCAAACCCTAAATTTACGGCTAAACCCTATACAGGTTCAACCCCACAAACAAGAAATCAACCCACAGCCTCGGCCTTTAACGACCCACTTTTGGGCAAGCAGTGGCATTATTACAATGATGGTTCGGTAAGCCCACGTGCAAAGAAAGGGGCCGACTGTAACCTCAAGCCTGTTTGGGAGAAGTACACCACGGGTAAAAACAATGTTATCGTTGCCATTGTAGACGGTGGTATCGACATTACACACGAAGACTTGGTGGATAATCTCTATATCAACGAGAAGGAAAAGAACGGACAGGCTGGTGTAGACGACGACGGCAACGGCTTTGTTGACGATGTTTACGGCTACAACTTTGTGGAAGCAAAAGACGTGGTTGGCGGTACTATCCAACCCGATAACGAAGGTCACGGCACACACGTTGCTGGTACTGTCGCCGCACGAAACAACAACGGAAAGGGTGTTGCAGGCGTAGCAGGCGGAAACGGGACGGCTGGCAGTGGCGTGCGACTGATGAGTTGCCAGATTTTTAGAGGTAAAGACGAGCAAGGAGACGGAGCTGCCGCCATTAAATATGCGGCAGACAACGGTGCTGTTATCTGCCAAAACTCTTGGGGATACTCGTCATCGGCAGGCGTTACGGCAATGCCCAAACTGCTAAAAGAAGCCATCGACTACTTCATTAAGATGGCGGGATGCGATGCTAACGGACAACAACGCGCCAATTCACCGATGAAGGGTGGTGTGGTTATCTTTGCAGCAGGTAACGAAAACAAAGAGTTCTCGGCCTATCCTGCCTGTTATGCGCCTGCGGTTTCAGTTTCTGCCATGGCATGGGACTTCACTAAAGCTAGTTTTAGTAACTATGCCGATTGGGTTACGATTATGGCACCAGGCGGCGACCAAGACACTTTCGGCACAGAAGGCGGTGTTTTAAGTACCGTACCTAAGAGCAAAGTGCCTTCGGGTTATGCATTTTTCCAAGGCACATCAATGGCTTGCCCCCATGTTTCGGGCATTGCCGCCCTCATTGCATCCTACTTTGGCCGACAAGGTTTCACCAACGACGAGCTAAAATCGCGCCTAATCACGGCATATAGGCCTTTCAACATCGACGAACTAAACCCCGCTTACAAAGGAAAACTAGGCAAAGGGTACATCGATGCCGAGGCTGCGTTCGAGACAGACACGAAGATTGCGCCCGAAAAGGTTGGTACACTCACCCTTACTCCCGACTTTGTAGACATCACTGCCGAATGGAGCGTTGCGAAAGACGAGGATAAAACTGCGGCATTCTATCGCTTATACATCAGTCCTAACGACCTAACAGCCGAGAGCCTCAAAGGCATGAGCTACAAGGAAGTTAATGGTATGGGCCATAGCTTGGGTGAAATGCTTAGACTCACTTTCGATGAGCTAAAAGACAACCAAGCATATAGCATCGCCGTGGTGGCTGTTGACCGTTGGGGGAACATTTCAGCACCTACCATTCAGAAATGTACAACCAAACTCAACCATGCACCAGAAGTGACAGACTTCCCCGAAGGAGTTATCGAACTGAACAACAACGAGAAGAAAACGTTCAGTTTCAAAGTGGCCGACCCCGACGGACATAACTGGGATATAAAGGCTGTCGGCGAAACCAAAGGCGTATCGTACAGCATCAACCAAGCCACAGTAACCGTTAATCTCGTTCCCGTGTTGCAGGCTGGTAGCTATACCTGCACGTTTGTTCTCACAGACGATCTTGGAGCAAAGGCCGAGAAAAGCCTCACGTTCAAAATCGTTAAGTACATGCCGCCAAAGCTGGAGCAGCCATTCGCCAACTACATCATTGGCCTAGACGAAGGCCCCGTGAACATTCCCCTAAAAGGACATTACACCAGCAGTGGCAGCCAGCTGTCTTACAAAGCCAATGTCGCCAACGGCGGCATCGCATCTGCTCAAGTCAGCAACGACCAACTTCAAGTCAAGCCTCTCGCAAGGGGCATCACGCGTATCAACGTGCTAGCATCAGATGGTCGCCAAACATCTTCCGATGGTTCGTTCCAAGTTCGCGTCGTCGAAAGAAAGTCGGCTCCCGTCTATGCCGTCTATCCCATCCCTGCAAAGACAGACATTAACGCCTTGCTCAACCCCGAAGTAACGCAAGCAGAGTTCGTTATCAGCTCTACCGTTGGCGAACAACTGATGAGTGCCACCGTAACTCCCGACAAGAACAGCGTTGCTAAGCTAGACCTTTCGAAGCTACGCCCCGGAACTTACAAGCTTACCGTGCACACCAGCAAGGGCAATCACACCCAAATGTTCATTAAACGATAACCCAAACGAGTATGAATTCAAAACATATCATCATCATAGCTTGCGCAGCACTGCTCGGTGTTGCACAGGCCAACGCCCAAGGACAAGACCTTTCGGTGTTAGCAGCAAACCCCGATGCCCGAACAGCTGCTATGGGTAACGCCGCAGTAGCAGCCGATGGGATGTACCTATACAACAACCCTTCTGCATTTCTCCGCGCAAACAAGAAGTTCTCGGCAGATGCTTCTGCCTCCATTTACGAGAAGACCGAAGGCTACGAAGGAACATTCGGACTATACACCGCCACTGTGGGCTACAAGTTCGCCAATCGTCATGCCGCATTTGCTGGTTTTCGTTACGCTGGCGGCTTAAAACTAAAAGGCTACGACATGCTTGGAGAACCCACCAAAGACTACCAGCCTTACAATTGGACCATCGACTTGGGTTACGCTTACATGATTGGGAACGGCTTTTCAGCCTATGCCGTAGGCAATGTTATTTTCAGTCACCTCTCTAAAAACGCCGTTGGCGGTGCTTTTACCATAGGTGCATCCTATCAGAAAAGCACCACCACAGCAGGGAATAAGTCTGCAAACCTCATGTTAGACGCCAAAGTTGGCGCGATAGGTCCACAACTCGACTACGGCAACGGCAACAAAACCACCATGCCTACGTATGTTGCCGTGGGCGGAGCACTGACGGTCGACGTGGCAGACAAGCACCAAGTTGGGGGCGCTTGGTCTACTCGTTATTTCTTTCGGCCATCAGAATATAAGGTACTTATGCTGGGTGCCGGACTTGAATACACCTATAATAAAATGGTATCGCTACGTGCTGGCTACGAATATGGTGACCGCAACCTCAGCCACTTCACTATGGGCGCAGGCTTTAAGTATGGCGGGCTGCGCCTTAATGGAGCCTACATGCTGAAAACAGCCAATGCAGGGAGCAGCTATTGCACCATTGGCCTAGGCTACGACTTTTGAAAAATCGAATAAACGAACAATGGTATCTAATCTAAAATATTAAATGATGAAAAAAACTTTATACTCAATCTGCGCATTAGCATTTGGCTTAACGGCTTCGGCACAGATAATGAACACGCCTAAGGGAAAGTTAATCGACAACATGTATCGTAGCAGCGACTCGTGGGTAAAGCGAGGATGGACAGGCACAGAACCAGGTAGATACGAAGGCTTGGTTTCTAAAATCGTAGTAGGCGACGACAATTGTCTGTACGTTTACAACCCCCTATCGGGTCTCGACAGCAAGTCGTGGCTGAAATTAGATAAGGTTAGCGAAGGAAGATACAAGGCTGCCTTACCCCAAGTAATCCACAAAGACAACAACGGCGACGACGATGACAGCGACTCTGGCAGCTCCGAACGCATCTTTAAGCTCAACCGCATGTCTATCAAAGACAACAATCAATACGAAGTTGTTGCTGCAGAAAAGAACTTTATGGAGTTTTCGTGGGACGGTCAAACGCTTAAGATGCTAGGCACAGGCTCTAAAAACGAGATATTGGGCGCTGTATACAACAACAAAACATGGGATAGCCAGTATGGCGACTGGGATATAACCATCCAAACATTCAAAGAAAAGCCCGTCACCCCACCTTCTTCTGCCCAAAAGAAGCAATACACGCTCACCAGCAAGACAGAAACTTCACCGCGCATTGTAGAAGCAGCCTTCGACAATAACGACATCTATCTCAAAGGTTTATTCAAAAGTGCAAAGCTGGCCAACGTTTGGGTGAAGCTAACAACCGATGGAAACAAGGCTGTTATGCCAACAAACCAGTACCTAGGAACAACGGTTAAGACCGATTTCAAAAGCTATTCTAACGATATGGCCCAATATCACACCTACACTGCAGCCTTCAACAACGAGACAACGATTGCCGACAAGCTCGAGTTCAGCATCAATCCTGCAACAGGTGTGCTCTCCAACAATAACATGCTCAAAGTTGTGTTAGGCAAAAGCAGCTCGACAAACATGCCCAAAGAGGACTTCGGCACGCTTGAGAACTTAGTGTTAACGCCATACCTACAGAAGGCTGGCAATCCAGAAAAGCCAACGTTGCACTACTGTTCGGCTAGCGAAAGCTACGATTATTCACTAACCACCATCACCTTAGCTTTCTATGTGAAGAGTGTTGATGTAGATGGCAACTACCTCGACCCCAACAAGATGTACTACAACGTTTACGTCAACGATAGCAAAGAGCCATTCAAGTTCACGAGAACCAAGTTCCCTTACATTGAAAAGGACATGACCAACATCCCCTTCAACTATCAAGATAAGAAGAACGATGACATCAAAATAGCAGGAGACCAACGCATACTGCACTTCTACGACGCGTCTATCAAGAAGCTTTCAGTAGTGATGGTGTACGAGGCAGACGGCAAGAAGTATTCAAGCGAACCAATGACCACCCAAGTAGTAACCACTGGTATCGACAATGCCACCATTAACAACACCACCACCGAGCAGTATTACTCTGTTGATGGATGCCGTCGCCAGCAACTACAAAAGGGTCTGAACATCGTGAAGTCTTCTAACGGAACCACTAAAAAGGTGCTTGTAAAGTAACCATCCAAGGCTACAATATGGCATTAGCCATACATTCACAAGCCTCATAACTCATCCGTTTATTACTGTTTGGTTGCATTCTGCCAAACAGTAATAAACAGATGAGTTTTTCAAGTCTCATATTTACGCCTACTTTGCATAAAACATTTGCTTAGAGCTAGCGCAATAAAATCGAACATTATCTTTACTATGTTGAAGCCTATTATTTGCCGCTATACGGCATGGAGATACTCTACAAGTTTCTTTTTCACCACTTCTATATCATGTTTCCTATTCCTCTTTAAACGTTTCGTTGTACCAAAATCGCTATAATGCAGAATCATAATCTTTATACCATGCTTTGGCAACTCCACTCTACGTCTCTCATCATACAAACATCTTTGCTCTCTCCTAGACACACCACTTACCGTTATCTTATTATCGAAGAATGGCGTCGACTCCATATGTTGGCTTTCATAATACTCTATCACAAGATTCAAATCCTCATAATAGGCATCAACAGGCAGTTTCTTCCCAGTGTCGCCCAACAAAAAATCAAAACAATGCTGTTTCGACGCTTCCCTTTTTAGCACTTCATTGCAGAGTCCTATTACATAATGTTCGTCTGAGTTAGCCCTACTTGAACTCTTCTTCCTCACAGATACACCATTAGAAACATCAACCGAGCAGTTAGGTAACAATGTATTCGGATCCACATCTGCGTTTGCATCAGCAAAAGTCCAATAGATATTTTTCTTTTTTAATTCTCCACGAGCGTAGGGTATGGCATGTAGACGGTCTTCGCTATGAAGTTTTCTAAGGATATTTCTAATAGGCAACCCATTTCTATAGTCTTTGCTAAAGATACCTTTATCAACAAACAACCCCATAAATTCCAATGCTGGCACAATTCTAGGATTGGTTTTATCAGCAAAGTAATCTCTCAACACGTTGTTAATTGCTTTTATAAGTTCTTGCTTCTCCATCTACATAATGTTGTTTGGTAAGTTTGCAAATGTACAATCTGGTTTTGATAGAATCAATAGTTCCATAGGTAATATGCAAATAATCAGTAACAATACACATTTGAGCATGCTCTCTTCATATAGGCCAATCCATCCTTATCCTCTATTAAAAGGAAACTATCGTAAGGCCTTTGTCACGGCCTTTTGTATGCGTCGGCCGCCACTTTCACCGATGCCGAGAAACCATTGCCATTCCATGTCAAGTAATAGAAACGCTTAGTATCGTTTCTAATGCTGCGCACACCCACGTCCTTACCCTTTCGGGGCAGCTCGCACAATGTGCCTTCGAGCTGCGTTAACCGCTTATGAACAGCGAGATCGGGTGTAAGTGTTCGAGTTGTAGGGTCGTAATCGTAGGCCATACACACCTGAGAAGAGCATGAACTGTTCTCGTATGTAAGAGTAACGATCAGCAACTTATGTCCATTATCGCGTTTCCAAAGGGCGGCATCTAGTTTTTGCTCGCTTTCGCACTCCACATAAAACCAGCCATTAACGGTATTGTACACCACGACACCATAGTTGGCGTCGGAAACAGCGTAGGTGTTGCTTTTAGAGTTAACGGGCAATTGGGGATGTTCGAAATTGAAACGTTCGTAGCGTCCTTGTTTCTTAGAAAACCTCACAGCCAGTTTTTGAGGACTGACTTCTAAGCCTGGCCAGGCCTTACAAACAGCGATGGTGAGGTCCTTAACATTATCCGTCTTGGTCGAAGCGGGCAATTCTATGCCCATTCCTTTCCATCCTTCAATCAAATCACTGCCCCACAGAGCCTCATCCGTACATTCTTCCTCTTCTCCCTCACCGCATTCGCAATCTCCTTCACCTTCGTTGGGCTCACCGTCTTCGCTACTGGCCACCTCCTTCTCTTGTTCACGCGAGGCTTTGAGGTCTTGCCTACCCTCCGGACCCACATCTCGTGGACTCAGTTCGTTATTGTCGCGACTATACGAAGTTGTTCCATACTGGTAGATATCAATGTTTCCCAAGTCGCCAGAATGGTGTATCTCACAGTCGCGCAACGATAAGTGGGTCTTATCAACATAGAAAAGCGGCCCTTGATTTTGTGCAAAGCGGCATCGGGTGAATGCTGTGTTGGTGGCATTGGCAAACGTAATGAGCGTATACTCACAGCAACGATAGAAGTCGCTATCAGCAAAGAGGGCGTTGAAACAGTTTCGCAGGGTCATGATGCTATAGCTGCAATCGCGTATAATGCTCTTGGTGAATTTCATTTCACGTGTATTGGTGGCGGTGATACCCTCCGTTCCACAGCCGTACAGGTCGCAACGGTCAATCTGCACACCATCACATCCATCAAACTCTAACACTCCACCCGAGCAATATCCTTCGTCGGTATGTCCCATGGTGAGGTTTCGAAGGGTGATGTTATGCGCGTTTCTAAAACTAATCACATAAGAATAGCGCGGCCGAACAATGAGTGCAGCCCCCTTAGTGCCTTGTATCACGAGGTTTTTACATTGGTCGAGCACCAATTGATAGCCATCGAACACACTTTCTCTATTCACTTGCTTGCTGGGTTCTGCCCCTGCAGGCAAGTCGCTCATGTTGGCTTTCTGTGCGTGATCGTCAAATTCCATCACGTCAGGAAGGTTGATAACGCCGCTAACGGTTATAATCCGGTCGGAACCTAAGGCCTTAATAAAGTCATGCGCTGTACTTACTTTGTATTCTTTCGCTGCTAAAACGCCTGTAAACAAGAGTAGCAATGCGAGTAACGATAGTCTTTTCATATTCGAGTTTATAAGTTTGTTCATTGACAAGTTAACGAGTTGACGACTTACCAAGCTTGCCCTTGTTATCCTTATTTACTTAGGTCAAGCTTCACTAGGTTCCGTTTATGTCCCCTATTTCCTAAGCCTATTCATTATTATAGGCTCTCTAGTTCCCGTTGTTTACTTTCTGTCATTTACTGTGGCAAACTCATCTCTTTGGCTAATCCGTTAGATCTTTCACCACATCAAGAATACTCACAGCAACAGCTGTGCCATTTTTCTCAACCCAAACCCTGCCTACGCGCTTGTCAACCTTCGTTATTCTGCAATCTGCTTCAAACGTATAACCAAGTTTGGCAAATACATGTTCGCCCACATCGTAATTCTTTTCGATGGGTATCAGTCGGCATCTCGACTTTTCGGCAACAATTATTCGGCTCTCGGCATCCAACAACAACAGCTTGTTTGCATGCACATTCAAGATGATGGCAGCCTTCCACTGACCGTTATTTTCTATCGCCACAGAAGCGCCCGATGTCCATTCGCCATTCTTCAGCACCTTAAACGAATTGGCATGCAGCTCTTCGTTGGCATGACAGTTGGCAAATCCCCTGCCATCCGATTTGTAGTCAAGATCCAGATAACACACTTTGGGCTTTTGCAGCTTGGTGTCGTCAACGACAATGGCACGTTGCAAGCCCTCGCCCGACTGCCACCAAGTGAGCACCACATCGCCGTTTTGCGCCGTTTCTCCCTTTGGTAAAGGCACCGTTAACGCCTGCGGAACAACCACCTGTTCGCCCATGCTAGCGATGGTTATCGTATTTCGCCCAACCTTTTCAACGGTAAAATTATACACAGGCAGTAAAGTCGTAGCGAGATTGTCGCCCCGCTGTATCGCACTGCCATAAAATGTAGCGGGCGACAGCACCGTTTGCCCTTCTTCTACATCATTCAACGCAAAGTCTTTGGGAAAATTCCATGGGAACGAATCCACCCGATTTACGGCATACGCACCTGCATCAAGGGTCGTATTGTCGGGTCGTTCCATGCCATGCGCCTTACCACTGCCATCGCAAGAAGTAAGCGTCGCACCAACAATGGCAATCAAAGCCATACCAATAAACATTATTCTCATAACATCGATATATTAGGGTTATAGCGTGCCCTTTAAACATCACGTCACCGTGCAGCCTCCAATCTGCGGTTCTTTTCTCTGCTCACATGTAAACGAGTTAACAAGCCAACAAGACCCTTTGCGGTCTCGGCATCAACATTCGCTTATCAAACATGTTCTTTTCTCGTTCTCCGAAAAGTACGTTTTCTAGCCACAGCGCAACTCAAGCATCCTTGGATGCTGCCCATTTGGCTTATCAAAAACATCTAACTTTTCATTGAATTCTTGTTTTTACGTGGTATCATCCGCTTGCCCTTTACAGTAACTGACAAGTTAACGAACTAGCTAAGTGGCATATTGAGCAATAAAACGATCGTCGCCCAACGGCCTAAACGAAAGCACAAACCCATTGAAGGCAATTTGTAGAGCCCGCCTAAATATGTTACAAAAATAGCATATAATTTCCAATACGTCAAATTAATATTGATGCTTTTATGAAACTTTACAAGTCTGTATCGAATGTTTACATGCCGAAGGGCCAATATTTTGAGGTTCGTTAGCCAAATCACGACTTACGACACATCCATGTTTACAAACCAACAAATAAGCCATTAAATGCCACTTTCTTAACTCCCATAACGAGCTTTTACGTTAACCGCCAAGTTACATGTAAGTTGGAAGCCTGTTCTAGGTAAGCTGGAATCGCGTTCCATATCATCTGGAATCGTGTTCCATATAATATGGAACACGATTCCCTCATAGCTGTAACAAGACGAGAGCTGAAAAAGCATTGTGCAAAGACCCATTAAGCGTTCTGAATTATGCCGTAAACCACCCTTCCACCCCTTTTCTTTTTTACCAGAAAAACAGGAGTTTTTTGACAGAAGGACATAAGGACATATTGCCAAGAACACACAACATAAACTTTTGGCACCAATGTTTTATCACCTTTCAATCTTTTGTTCCTGGCAGAAACACAAGCATTTTTGACAGAAGAACATAAGGAACACCTAGCCAAACCATTTTTTCAACCTTTCACCTCCTCATCTTTTCACCTTTTCAACCTTTCACCTTTTCACCCCTCTTCATATTTTCACCCTTTCACTTCCTCATCTTTTCACCTTTTCACTCTTTCACCTTTTTACCCCTCTTCATATTTTCACCCTTTCACTTTTTCACCTTTTCACCTTTTCACTCTTTCACCTTTTCACCCTTCTTCATATTTTCACCTTTTTACTTTTTCACCTTTTCACCTTTCCTAGAACCCATACCGCAGCTTCACCCACACTTCCGAATTGCGCGAATACATGGCAAACACACCCGCATTGGCATGAAAATAGTCGTAGCCAGCAGTAAAACTAATCTGGTCGTTAAGATCGTACTTACACGAAAAGCGATTGAACACGCCTCCATGCGTCACATCTACGTAGGCAAAAGAAGAAAGGGCTAGCGTATTGCGAAACAGTTCTTTCGAAACTCTCACTGTTGCAACGCCCGTATTACGCAAAACCGAAAGCCCCGCAAGACTACCACCTACATGCTTATGGGCGTATTGTGCACTCAGCATCCAGTCGTTACCTGCGTACCAATCTAAGCCCAACAACCCGTTCAACACATTGCGCCCTTGCACTTCATGACCAAATTCCGCATGCTGCGCTTCGTTCAAATTGGCTGCCAATTCGCCACGAAATACGAACCTTCCAACAGGAAGTGACACATCGGCTCCAAACATCGTCAGGCGACGATAGTGGCCAACAACAGTCATAGAAGTGCCTGAGGGGTCTACAGCATAACTGAAAGCTGGCATCTTATTCCATGTATGTAAGCCGCAAAAAGAGAAGTCGATGCCACTGAGATTTACCGAAAGTCGACCGCCAAACTCCACATTTCTCAGCCGCGTTTGAGGCTTTCGGCTGTCTAAGTCGAACGTGTAAGGCATGGGTGCATCAATGCGTGCAGCCCACGGGTTACGCTCATCGGTGGGCAGAATGAAGAAATCGCTCACGGGGATGCAAACCAACTCTACGTTAAATGCCTGCCTAACGAGCCTCAACCGAAAGGCATTAACGGGCGTTCGAATGTCATCGTAGTCTTGTGCGAGGAACTCCGTATAGTCCATGGGCGATATTTGGTCGGTAAGTCGCAATGCGTCTGCCACTCCCCAGATTATTATCTGCCGTCCAGCACGTAGGTCAACATCGCCTTTTGCGTACGAAAGGTAGGCCTCGCGCAGCGTAATGCCCGTTTGTTCTTTCAGCAAAGCGTTGTAGATGGCATTCATCGAGACGAACAACCTTGCACCACTTTTCTCCAACGTAAGTTCTCCACGCGCTCTTGTTCGCGAAGCCATCCAGTCGCCTTTACCTTCGGTTCGGGCTGCATGATAGGTATCGAGGAAACCCTTCACCTGCACTTGCAACTCATCAGAGGGCGTTTCGACCGTTTGCAACGTGTCTGCCACAGTGTCTTCATCCTGTGCTCCCGCCTGCGCCGACACCGTCAACGCAAGCAGGAGTATAAGTATAAGCCTTGCCGTTTTCATATTCCCTTCTCTAATCGTGCAACAGTAAACAATGCGGCATCTATCTTAAGGTCGAACTTATGTCCGCTCATTTGGAGGATGGTTTTATGTCCTGTCTGCACATTAGTCATCTCCATGTGCCCCATCACCCAGAAACCTTGTACCTTCGAGATGTTGCTCACCACAAGACTGCGGTGTAATTTGTCGAGCTTATCGTAGTATTCGGCCTTTACAGCCATGGCACAGTCTTGCCTTATCCACGTTATTCGCTTAGAATAAATCTCGTGTTTGTCGTTAGGAACAGACTGAACCACCCAGCATTTCTGTCCTCCAACCATTTCTTCACGCAGCAAGGTGTGGGTTTCTTCATCCACATTGCGACTACTCATGTCGTCGTATGTAAAGTCGCTACCCATAAAATAGTCGGTCTTCGACGATTTTCCGCTGATGCGCCGCGTTTTTTTCATGGCGGGCAAATATAGCCAACGGTCGTCTTCGCGTTTGGCATTGTCGTAGTCCCAAGTAAGAAATCCCGTACCTTTCACGTCTCCAGGATAGGTGAAAAACATCACCCGCTTACTGTCTTTGCCCACATCCATGGCCCACGAAACAAGCTTACGTTCGCGGCGATTGCCGTTTTTCTGTATCAAAGTCATCGTTAGGGTGGCGTAACGGGTGTCTCCGTCGGGTCGATTTTTCGCTTTCAGCATAACGTCGCGCCCTGTTAAGCCAGCTGCCGATAAAGAAATGGCAGAACACATCAAAAGAATTGAGCTTAAAAATATTGTTTTCATTGCTATGATATTTATTTGATTAATAATAAGTTGCCATGTTTCAGCGGTTGCCCTTGCCTGTTTGGCCCTTGCCGAAGATGTGCAAATACTTAAACAAGATGGGCGTAATGAAGAGATCGGCCAACAAGGCAGACACCATTCCGGCAATAGCCAGTATGCCCCAGTTGCGCACTTGGATGGCACTAGAAACCGTAAAGCCGGCGAAAGTTACCGAGATTATCGCCGTAGACATCACGATGGCGAGGCCTTCTGTGCGGAAAGTGTGCTTGATGGCCATGTTATAGTCGCCATAACGGTTGTAAGCCAGGTGCCCATGGTTGATGAAATGGATGGTATCGTCTACGGCAATACCCAACACCATGGGGATAAGCGATGCCGTCATCATGTCTAACGGATAGTCTAACCATCCCATCATGCCACCCACGATGATGGCGGGGGCAATGTTGGGAATCATGCCGATGAGCCCCACTTTCCAGTTGCCGAAGATAAGAACAAGGATAACGCCAATGACAAGCACAGAAAGCAACATCGACCACATTTGTCCGCGTTCCACGTATTGCTGCATGGCGGTGAACTGGGGAATATTTCCCACAGCCGACACATGGGCATTGGGGAACAGCTTTTGTGCCTCTTGCTCTATCAGTTGCATTTCTTTCTCGGCCTCGTTCGAGTTATACGAGTTGAGTTCTATCTGCAAACGCAGTCGCTTATAGTCGTAATCCATCCAATATTCGGCCTCGGTTCCGCCTGCGTTCTCGTAAAGCAACAACAGCTGAGCCACCATATTGGGGTCGTGTGGTATGGTGTAGGCCGAATCTTTGTTGGCATTGAGCGTACAGTTCATGTCTTTAATGATGTCGAGAATGGAGTTGTGCCGCTTGGTTAGCTTGTAGGTTTGGGCAATGCGACTTAGTTTGTCGAGTTTTTCTAGGTTGCTTGGCAGTTTGGCATCGCCTGCTTTGGGTAGCACAATCATCACGTCGTACGAGTACATACTGCCCAATTCGGTTTGGCAGAGGTCGAGAAAACGAGCCACGTAAGGCACCTTTCGGCCCATGGTACGTTCGACGTCGAAGGCGGGTTCGATGCTGAACAGACCGACAGCACAGAACGCAGTGAACACCACCGACACGATAACGACTGAACGATGACGACGAATGACGAAGTTGCCAAGCCGTTCAAAGAGCGTGCCAGCCCGTCCTTCGATGCTATGATTCATGTGGGGGTGCGGCTTTCGGTTGCGTCCAAACGACAATAACACAGGCGTAATGAAGAGACAAGTGCCCAAAACGCCCAGCAAACAAAGTGAGGTGTTAAGTCCAATGGCCTGCATCGGCACGATTTTCATAGACAAGAAGGTTGCCATTGCCGCAATGGTGGTAAGTCCGGAGAGCAATACGCCCCACCCAGTTGAACCCACAGCCTCGACAACAGACGTGCGTCGACGTCCCGTTTGCACAAATCGGGTTTTGAAGAAATTGTAAAGGTGGATGTTGTAGGCTATCGAACAGGCGAATGCCAATATAACGGCAATCATCACGGTGGGCTGATCTACGTAGATGCCCGTCCAGCCAATGACACCATAACCCAGCAATATGCCTATCACCGAGGTAAGCAACGGTGCAACCACACCACGGAACGAGCGCGTTACAAAAAGCATAACCAAGATGGAAGCAACGAAGGCGAAGAGCATCAAACGGCCCATCTCGCCCTGCAAGAAGGTGACTTTTTCGTGGGCAAGATAGGGCATACCCGAGGCGTTGGGCGACAATTCTTGGTACTTGGGCTTGTTAATGACATGCGCCAGTTCTTTTCCCGTAAGTATGTCGGGCGATGTACGACTCGTCTTTTTCCATTCCTGCTCGGGCGGAAACGTTCGTAGCTTCACCACTATCCATGTCATCGTGCCGTCTTTCGATACCAACTTGCGGGCTAGATATGGTTTACTGAAGGCCTTTTTTCTAATAGCCGCCAACGAAGCGGCATCGGTGGGTATCTCGTCGGGCACTATTTGTTCGATGGTCATTCCCTCATCGGTGCCCACTGTAAACTCTAAATCGGTAAGCGAGGTTAGCTTTTCGGCATACGAAAGGCTGTCGAGCAGTTCGTTACTTAGCTCGCGGATGAGCGAAAGGCTACGATGCGAGAAGATGTCTCTGTTCTTAACCAGCACGGCCGCATAATAGTCGTTGCCAAAGATAGACTTAAACTCGTTGGTCTTAACCAGCACTGGGTCGTCTTCGAGGAAGTAATCGTCGAACGATGTCTTCATCACGATGCGCTTGGTGCCTACAACCGAGAGGGCCATTAACACGGCAAAGGCGGCCAACACCAGCCATCTGTGCCTAAGTATCCATACTGCGGTGCGCTTGAAGCCTCTATTTACACTTTCTATTTTCATTGTATTTGAGTTTATTAGTTGTTTAATTTATGAGGTTATGAGTATTTGGGTAGGTGAGTTCTTGAATTTATAAGTTGGTAAATTCATCTGCTTATAAGCTGTTGGGTTTAAGTGTTTATGAGCCATTGAGCTAATAAGGGCATAAACTTAAAGCCTCAATAACTCATAAACTTATGAACTCAAAAACTCAAAAGCTCACCAACTCATAAACTCAAAGGCCTATGCCTTCATCAGCTTTCGCCAACCTGCGACCGAGAATTCGAAGTATTCGGCAAAGAATTTGGTGATTTCTGCTTCGGTAAGTTCTTCGTGTTTCACAATCTCAAAGAGAGCGGCCGTCCACATCGAGCAGACGATATACATCAGAAACGGCGATATCTCGACATGCAATTGCGGGTATTTCTGCTTCAACATTTGCAGATATTCCATGCCCAATTGCGTTTGTTGCTTGGTGAGGCGGTCACGATAGCCCTCCAGCGACGTACCTTCGACGTTGAAAAACAATAGCTTCAGTTCGGCCCTAAACTGTCCTATCAGCTCCAAAAGCCTACTCATCATCTGCTTTTGCATCTGCTCTACCGACGAAAATTCTATCACCAAGTGTTCGCGGCTGTTGTGATACTGCATGTATTCGTCTAATGCCTTAAGCAACGGAGCTAGCACCGCGCACAATATTTTATCCTTGCTCTCGAAATATTTATAGATATTTCCCAGTGCCACCCCCGATCGTTTGGCAATGGTTCGCATAGAAGTTTTCTTCACGCCATTGCGAACAAACTCATCATGAGCTACGGAAATAATCCGACACCGAACATCATCTTTCTTCACTTGCATATCGTTCTATATATTATAAGGTGGGTTAAAAGAGAACAATGTTTGACCACGTTCACAAAAAAAGCGCACTGTCTGATTTCTCAGACAGTGCGTTTTGTATGAAAGGCAATCTGCTTGTAGCCCTATATGTCTTTTCATGTCAACCATGTTCTTATTCTTCTCGCAAGCAAAATTACTTGTTTTCGCGAAACTTCACAATACCTATTGTTGGGTATTTTCAAGTTTAGGCATGTTTCTTAGTCAGAAAAGAAATAGTTTTTAAATATTGTCTGCCAACAAGCTTTGCCGTCAATGTATCAGTACTAATACGTGAATTCGGGACAAGACACAATGCTTTTTGAGCAAGACTAGATAAAAACGAATGGCTATATCACCAACCACCGCGTAGTACTAATCCATTTGTACCGCGACTACAAACCAACTGTAGCCACACTACTAACCATCGGTAGCCACACTACAAACCATTTGTAGACACACTACCAAAGGCTTGTAGCCAAACTTGATGCCATGTTGTGGGTTTTCGTTGCTTAGAAACGATAAATTCTAAAACCATGTTTCTCTATCAAATGGCCATCTAACGGTAGCGTTCTGTGGTGGCAATTACAGGCCGACCAGCCTCATCGCGTGAGCGCTACGCCCACACTCAGCACGCTCACCTTTATGTTGGGAATACCCGAAAGGCAGCCCATACAGGCGCAAAGGGTGGCTCCTGTGGTAACGACATCATCCACGAAAAGCACGTGGCAGCCTGCGTTGGGAAGTCGCCCCACCAATTTAAAGGCGTGGTTAACATTGTCGGCGCGCTCCCATCGGTCTTTATGGGTTTGCGTTTCGGTATTTACGATGCGGCGAATAAGCTTCCGTTTCACTTTCAAACCTGTGATCTGGGAGATCCCTTGCGCCAACATTTCGCTCTGATTATAACCTCTTTGCCGAACCCTTTGTCGTGCTAGGGGAACAGGAACAATGAAATCGATGCCTTCAAAGAAGCCTGTTGGCAGCAGTTCTTTGCCCATCAGCAATCCCAAGTCTATGCCTAAGTCGGGACGATTGCCGTATTTCAGTTTGTAGAGCAAGGCGCTAGCGGGCGCAGCAGCCTGATAATGCAGCAGGGCGGCACATCGTTCAATAGGCACGCGCCCCCAAAACAGCTGCGCCATCTCGTTGTCGTAGGGGCTGATGGCATAGTTGGTTCGGGGCAGATAAAGGTTGCAAAGGGCGCAAACGATGTCTTCATGGGGTTCGAGTCGTGTGCCACAGACGGCGCACGAACGGGGTGCGAGCAAGCTTACAATGCGCGCCCAAAGGCTAATCTTCGGTAAACTCGCCGACATCGGTTAAGCATTTGCGGATGGTTTCCATATCGAAGCCACGACTCAGGGCAAACTTTATCAGCTTCATGTTCAGTTCGTAGTCGGTGGCAGCTTTCAAAGTGCGGCGCTTACTGTCGAGCAACGGGCGCAAAACGGCCGTAAAATCTTCCGCAGCCACTTCGTCTAATATGGGTTTATATATATCGCTCGAAATGCGTTTGGCCATCAATGCCTGCTCCACCTTTCGTCGTCCCCAGCGATTATAAGTAATCTTGTCGCGCACGAACATACGACAAAATCGCTCATCGTCTACATACTTGTTCGCTACGAGATAGTCTACGATGCGCTGTTGTGCGTCTTCGGCAATGCCCCAACGCCACATTTTCTCGCGCATCTCTCCTGTGCAATGCTCCGCTCGGGCGCAAAGTGCGGCCAAACGGGTGCGTGCTTGTTCTTCGGTTATTTGCTTTTGTTTGTCTTCCATCGTTGGATATTTAGTTCATAAGTTAACGGGTTGACGAGTTAACAAGGGCGTTCCTCCTATCTTTATATGAACATGACCTACTTGTTGGGACATGTCGCCGACATCATTCGCTGCTTTCCGAAGGCGTCGTTACGTGTTTCAATCGCCTGCCAACCCATGTCGGCCAACATCTTTTGCATAGCTTCGTGACACAAGGGGTTTATCTCGAAAAACAGTTTTCCACCACTTTTCAGGGCATGCAAGGCATATCGGGCGATGCTTTCGTAAAACAACAGCGGCTCTTCGTTGGGCACGAAGAGGGCCGAGTGAGGTTCGTTCTGTAACACGTTGGGTTGCATCTGCCGTGCTTCGCACTGCATGATGTAGGGTGGATTGCTAACAATGACATCCCACAAGTTGGTGTCGGGAGGCATACAAAGCGCATCTTGCAGGGCGAATTGCACCTCAGCGTCCAGCTTTTGGGCGTTTCGTGTGGCAATGTCGAGCACCTTTTGCGATATGTCTATGCCCGAAACGCGCCATGTGGGCAAGTCGAGGGCCAACGTTGTGGCAATACATCCGCTGCCTGTGCCAATGTCTAGCAACGTGCAGGGTGTGCCAGTGGTGGCCCTATCCTTGCAAACCTGCACAATCCAAGTACACAATTCCTCGGTTTCTGGTCGCGGGATGAGCACCCCCTGCCCCACTTCGAACGTGCGCCCAGCAAACTCGGCGCGGCCCAACACATACTGCACGGGCACGCCTTGTACCAGTTTATCCATCATTTTGTGGAGTAGGCGGGCATCGTCTTGCGATAATTGTGTAACTTTGTCTGCGTAAACATCGGCCAACGACAGTCCGAAGCCGACGTCAAGCACCATCCTTACAATGGCCTTGGCCTCGCCTTCATCGTAAAGGGGCAACAAACGGCGCCACAATTCGGGGTAGGTCATGGCTGCAAAAATAAGAAAAAAAATGGATAAAAGCAATGTGAACGACACGGAAAAATGGTTGCCGCAAGTCCAAAAGGACTTATCTGCCCCTGCCAATACAGGACAGGCCACGGCACAAACGTGCGCGAACGTCGAGCAAACAACCGACGAACGCTACATGCGCCGATGCTTACAACTGGCCCGATGCGGACTGCTGGGGGCTAAACCCAACCCCATGGTGGGGGCGGTGATTGTTTATCGCGACCGCATTATCGGCGAAGGCTACCATGTGCATTGCGGTGCAGAGCATGCGGAGGTGAACGCCTTTGCCGCAGTTAGACCCGAAGACGAGGCCCTTTTACCCCATGCTACGCTCTATGTTAGCCTCGAACCGTGCTCGCATTATGGCAAAACGCCACCCTGTGCCGACCTTATCATCCAGAAGGGAGTGGCTCGCGTGGTGGTGGGATGCATCGATCCCTTCGCCAAAGTGCAAGGGCGAGGCATCGAAAAGCTACGTCGTGCGGGCATCGAGGTGGTTGTGGGAGTGCTTGAAAAAGAATGTTTAGCACTGAATCGCCATTTTATCGTGTTCCAACGCGAACAACGTCCGTACGTGATCATGAAGTGGGCCCAAACGGCCAACGGCTTTATCGACGACCATTACCGCGCCTTGGCCATCTCTACGCCCTTCACCCAGATGCTATCGCATAAGCTCAGGGCAGAGTGCGACGCCATTTTGGTGGGCAAAACCACCGACGAGCGCGAACATCCTGCACTGAACACGCGCCATTGGTGGGGCAAAAGCCCGCGCCGACTGGTGCTGCATCGCCAACAAGCCATTGCCCAATTGCTTGCCCAACTGTATCAAGACAATGTGCAAACACTCATCGTTGAGGGCGGCGCTACGGTGCATCAGGCTTTCATCAACGCCAACTGCTGCGACGAGATACATCGCGAAACGGCCCCATTCACCGTTTTCGACGGCACTAAGGCTATCGGCATTCCACCTAAATTTCGACTGATAAAGCAGGAGATTTTTGATGGGAATGTGATGGAAGAGTTTGTTCGGTGAAGCTTTTGAAGGGCAAAGAAAGTGTCTGCATTATCCCGCCTAATCTCCATGTATAAGCAGGCTAAACTAATCATACCACGAGTCAGGCTAGTTAACATGACAATAAGTTAAATTACCCACAAACTTATGCATTAACAATAAAAAGTCCTAACTTTGTACAATCCACCTGTTGAAGGCTTTAACTCGTTACCCGCCAACTTGACATGTTATTCACTCATCGGCTGATTAACATGCTGCATCGCATAACATGCTAGTCGCAACCCCAACAACAGAGAGAGACCTAAACGTAAAGACTCAAAATACGCGTAACCCCATAAACTTAAACAACATGAAACAGAAAATTTCTTTATGGCTTATGTTCCTTATATTGCCATTTGTATTAGGCACTTCGTGCAAAGAAGAAGTCGACCTCCAAAGCATTAGATACGAAGGAAGAATAACTGCCTTGACAGGCGAGGAACTTTCTTATAACAGGTACAATATTATTAGGATAACGCATGCAACATCCAATAAAGGCGTGCCTGTGGGGAAAACCATTGGATTTATAGACAGGGAGTTTGGCAAAAAGATGGAAGTGGGAAACATCCTTTACTTTCGTGTGGAAAGCTTTCACGAAGACCGTTCGTCTGGCATAGAACCTGCAATATACTATTTAAGGCCCGACTATTATGGCGAAATCATACTCGACGACTATTAAAAATCCATAACTTTACCCTAGATGAAAAACACCTTTATCACATATCTCAAGCGGCTAACTTTGTGCGCCGTGTTATTCGCATGCGTGTTATCGCCATGTCTTGCACAAACTACGAGCCCCTTAAATCAGGGTAAGGACAGTCTGCAAGCAGATTCCACCATACCCCAACAAGTACCCCATTATCAGATTTTGTCCGCCCAAGACGAACTCAATCTGTATTGGACGGGCAAAGGTTTCGCGCAGGCGAAAGGAGATAAGAACGATAGGCAATACGTAAAAGCCATATTAAGAACTTTCGACGCTTCGTGGCTCGCCCACCCACTTACCATTGCAATGAAAACCATACGGGTGCAGAAGAATGGCGATAAACAAGAAACGATGGTTGTCGTCGCAGTGAAATCTGCAGGAAAAAGGTGGAAAATTAATGCCCCAAAGTTCAAGCAATGCATGATAGACGGATACAAATGTCCTATATATGGCGTGCCTTACTACATTGACGGCTGCATTTACATCGTCTGTTTTATCCCCTCATGGCAAATGGCGGACAACGAATTACGACCTGAAATTTACCGTGAAGCCTTATATGAAGGTGTGATAAAGCCCTTTGTCGGCAAGCTTCTTCCTCTGAGCTAGTGTTATGTTCCGCTCGAATAGCTCAACAACTACAGCACCTTTTGTTAGCCAAAATCGGTTTGCTTGATAAGCGATGGGCGAGTTAGGGATAAGAGCAGTCCGCTATGCCGACTATCGCGTAGCGCTAGTTGGTGAGATAACCATTCGTTTTTTATCTAATCTTGCTCAAGATAGCATCATATTTTATCCCGAATTCACGTAACGTTTGATACTCGTTCGGCACTATCTGGGCGGTTCATTCCACAGCCTACCACCGCCACCAACTCACCCTTCCAACCTCCAAACGCCATCTTTCACGCCTCACCAGATAAGCCCTTGTAGTGAGCTTTTTAAGTTCCAGCCTTGTTACAGCTAAGTTGGACTCCTGTTCCAGATAAGTTGGAACAGGGTTCCAATTCAACTGGAACAGCATTCCAGATGAGATGGAACAGGCGTCCAGAACAGATATAACACGACGGTTAATGTAATAATGCGTCATCTGGGCTTAGTAAGCGTATTTCCGAAACGATGAAAATGCGAGTGACGGAATGGCTAATTGGCGAGTTTGGGACAAGAGACCATGTCTTTTGAACAAGACTAGGCAAGCAAAGAAATGGCTATCTTGCCAACTCGTGCTACGCGGTAGTTGACATAACGATTGTGTTTTATCCCGAACTCGCGTAAACTTACCAACTAAAAATCTCACAAACGAACAAGCCAAAACCCGCATAAATTCGTGTACTTCCAGACTAAAAAAATCACTAACTCATAAACTTACAAAATAAAATACTCACAAACTCGCAAACAAAAAGGGCGCGCCCTTTGTACGTTAGCAGCATATTTCCTACCTTTGCATATAGGTAACGGGGAACATAACCTATCCATACAGCCTACGCGCGGGCGCAATACATTGTGGTGGGAAAGGTGAAAACCCATTGAACCGACAAGCATTATGGCACAGAAGCTCATACAGACACAGATGCAAAAGCAGGCGCAGGTACAACGACTCTCACAACAACAGATGTTGCAGGTGAGACTCTTGGAGATGCCCCTTACCGAACTGGAACAGAGCGTAGTTGCCGAATTGGACGACAACCCTGCACTAGAGACGGATACGCACGAAGCAAACGAGGTGGAAAACTACGACTCGACGGGCGCAAACGACGATCAAGGGGATGAGGATTTCGACCAGCAGACGGAGCGCGAAGAACGTGAACAGGCACTAGATGCTGCGCTGGAGAACATCGGGCGCGACGATGAGATGCCCGAAACGTTCAGTCGAGAGAACCACCATAATGCCGAGTATGAAGAAATTGTGTATGGCGATACCACTTCGTTTTACGACAAGCTGAAAGAGCAAGTGGGCGAAATAGACCTCAACGACGAAGAAAAACAGGTGCTACTTTACCTCATCGGGTCGCTAGACAGTGACGGACTGTTGCGTAAAGACCTTGACACCATTGCCGACGAGTTGGCCATTTACCAAAACTTGGATGTGGAAACGCCCGAAATTGAGCGGATGCTCGGCGTGCTGCAAACGTTCGACCCCGCTGGTATTGGCGCTCGTTCGCTTAAAGAATGCTTGCTGATACAGATTGCTCGAAAGCCCGAAAGCTGGGTAAAGGAGATGATGCGACGCGTGATAGACGAATGTTTCGACGCTTTTACGAAGAAACATTGGGACACGATACAAACGCAACTGCAACTCACCGACGAGCAGGTGCAAGACGTGCAGGCCGAAATAAGGAAACTAAACCCTAAGCCGGGGGCCTCGATGGGCGAAACGCAGGGCCGTAACTTGCAACAGATAACGCCCGATTTTATCGTAGACACCGACGACGACGGCAAGGTTTCGTTCTACCTTAGTAGTGGAAACATACCCCAACTGATGGTGTCGCCATCGTTCGCAGATATGGTTGACCACTACCGAAACAACAAGGCGAACATGACGAAAGGCGAAAAGGAGGCCTTGCTCTATGCTAAGGAGAAGGTGGAAAAGGCTCAGGGCTACATCGAAGCTATCAAGCAGCGCCGTCACACGCTAAGCGTAACCATGCAGGCCATAATCGACATACAGCGAAAGTTCTTCGTTGAGGGTGACGAGGCCGACCTCCGACCGATGATTTTAAAAGACATCGCCGACCGAACGGGGCTTGATATCTCTACCATCTCACGCGTTAGCAACATCAAGTATGTGCAAACCAAGTGGGGCACGTTCCCCCTGCGCTTCTTCTTTACGGATGCTTACACCACGGGCGATGGCGAAGAGCTGTCTACCCGCAAGATAAAGATCGCCCTTAAAGAGCTTATCGACAACGAAGACAAGAAGAAGCCGCTGAGCGACGACTTGCTGAAAGAGGAGCTGGCAAAGAAGGGTCTGCCCATCGCTCGCCGTACTGTGGCGAAGTATAGAGAACAACTGGGCCTGCCTGTAGCAAGGTTGAGGAAGGGGTGAGATGAGAAAAAAGCCTCACCCCCAACCCCTCTCCAAGGGGAGAGGGGAGTAATTAGCCTCGTTATTTTGTAGAGTGGCGCAAATGATGGTACATTTAATAGTGGTGTATTTCACTCATTAAAGTAGCGTGTTCGCTTAATTTAAGCTGTACGTTTCACCTATTGGTTCTATTTGTCCCATCAGTCGCATGAGATTTACGAGCTAAAAAGAGCAAAGCGTTAAGTCGCTAGTAACAAGTTAAAGGCAAAGAATTGAGAAGTTAAAAGTCTGATGATAGCAAAGCATTTAGCCCCTCTTTCCCCCTTGGATAGAGACTGTGGTGAGCCCGAGAGAGAACAAGCGAGCTGCGAGAAAGCCGCAATGGCATTGGCTTAACTCGATTCGCGAATTTGCTTAAGACCCATCGTTGGAGCGAGAAAGCCGTAATACTATTGGCTTAACTCCTTAACTCCTAAGAAGTTATGAAAGAGAAAAACATCATATTCGGCGCGCGGATGATGAGCATGCTCTTCACCCCGTTTTATCTGCCCATTGTTGGGCTGATAGCGTTGTTCACCTTTAGTTACATGTCGCAGTTGCCATGGGACTATAAGCTAGAGGTGTTGCTCTTGGTGTATATCGCCACCATATTCATCCCCACGATACTGATACATCTGTATCGCCGTTATCAGGGATGGACCCCCATCGAGTTAGGGCATAAGGAGCGGCGCATGGTGCCTTACGTCATCTCCATATTGTGTTACTTTGGCTGTTACTATCTCATGGCGGTGTTGCAAATACCCCGTTTCATGGCGCGCATTTTGGTTGCAGCCCTTGTGGTGCAAGTGGTTTGTGCACTGATCAACGTCTGGTGGAAAATCTCCACCCACACGGCGGCCATCGGTGGTGTAGCGGGCGGACTAATGGCTTTCGCCTTTCTCTTCATGTTCAATCCCGTGTGGTGGCTCTGCCTGGTGTTTATCGTGGGCGGATTGGTTGGCACCAGTCGTATGATACTTCGTCAACACTCGCTCTGGCAGGTAGTGGCGGGATTCCTCGTAGGCTTGGTCTGCGCGTTTGTGGTGATATAACGAGCCCCCTAAGATCAGCGCGAACACATCCTATGACCAGCGCGAACCTACCCACAATTGGCCTCACCCCCAACCCCTCTCCAAGGGGAGAGGGGCGTGATTAGTCCCGTTGCTCTAAAACGTTAAAGTTAAACGCTGGAACATAACCATTAAACAATGGCGCATTGTACCATCAAATGATGACGTATTCCAAGTAAATGGTAAAATACGAATAAGTAAATAGTTAATGATTAACAAGTAAATAGTAAACGATTAACAAACAAGCGCGCATGCCGCCGTAAGAATGCAGCAAGGCATACCACGCCTTTCTCCCCCTTGGAGAAGGGTTGGGGGTGAGGCCGACTGCGGTGTTGGCGTGTTTGGTTGTTGATGTAAACTAAATTAGAATAAGGTTTATACAGTATATATTATGACCCCATCAGTAAGCATTATCATGGGCAGTACCAGCGATCTGCCCGTTATGGAGAAGGCATGTAAGTTGCTTAACGACTTAAAAGTGCCTTTCGAAGTGAACGCTCTCAGTGCTCATCGCACGCCCGACGCCGTAGAAGCCTTTGCCAAAGGGGCTAAAGCGCGTGGCGTAAAGGTTATTATTGCTGCGGCTGGTATGGCAGCCGCCCTGCCTGGCGTTGTGGCCGCATCCACCACGTTGCCCGTTATCGGCGTACCCATCAAGGGCATGCTCGACGGACTTGACGCGCTACTGTCTATCGTGCAGATGCCTCCTGGCATACCCGTAGCCACCGTGGGCGTTAATGCGGCTATGAATGCGGCCATACTTGCTGTGCAAATGCTTGCCCTGACAGACGAAAACGTGGCTCAACGACTAGCCGAATACAAGGCTACATTGGGACAAAAGATTACCAAGGCCAATGAAGAACTGGCCGAAGTGAAATATGAGTTTAAGACAAACTAAGGCGAATGATAGCAAGTTGACAAGGAAACTAGTTGACAAATGAGTTTATAAGGTTATGGGTTTATAAGTTTCTGAGTTGACAAATCAGTTTATAAGGCTATGGGTTTATAAATTTGTGAGTTGACAAATGAGTTTATAAGGTTATGGGTTTATAAGGTTGTGAGTTGACAAGTTGATAGGCGAAGCATCTTTTCACCTTTTCACCTTTTCACCCCTTCACCTTTAAACGCGATCTTTTCACCTTTCCCTTTCACTTTTTCACCTTTAAATGAATGATGAACGAACAAGATAACAGCAACACTTCACGCCCTCTCACCCCACAAGGAGATGGCGAATTGAGGGACATCGGCATCGACCTCTTTAACATGCAACGCCGAAACGCATCGGTAACAACCGTTGGAAGCGTGACGATGGGTGGCAACAACCCCGTACGCGTGCAGTCGATGACCACCACCGATACCAACGACACCGAGGCTAGTGCTGCCCAAGCCGAGCGTATTATACAAGCTGGCGGCGAGCTGGTTCGTCTCACCACGCAAGGAAAACGTGAAGCAGAGAACCTGCGCAACATCAATGCGGCACTCAGGCAGAAAGGTTACGCCACGCCACTTGTGGCCGATGTGCATTTCAACGCTAACGTGGCCGACGTGGCCGCACTGTATGCCGAGAAGGTACGCATAAATCCAGGCAACTATGTAGACCCTGGACGCACCTTCAAACAGTTGGAATATACCGACGAAGAATATGCCGAAGAGATTAAGAAGATAGATGCACGCTTTGTGCCTTTCCTCAATATCTGTCGCAAAAACAACACGGCCGTACGCATTGGCGTAAACCACGGTTCGCTGTCCGACCGCATCATGAGCCGCTATGGCGATACGCCTGCGGGCATCGTAGAGAGCTGCATGGAGTTCTTACGCATCTGCAAGCGCGAACATTTCAATAATGTGGTTATCTCCATCAAGGCTTCCAACACCGTGGTGATGGTGCAATCGGTGCGTCTCTTGGTGCAACAGATGCGCCTCGAAGATATGAATTATCCCCTACACCTTGGCGTTACCGAGGCTGGTGAGGGCGAAGACGGCCGCATTAAGAGTGCGGTGGGCATCGGAGCGCTATTGGCCGACGGCATCGGCGACACCATCCGCGTGTCGCTTAGCGAAGATCCCGAGGCCGAGATACCCGTGGCACGCGCGCTGGTAGACTATATTGGGGTACGCACCCCCCATCTGCCCATACCCGCAGCGATGGCAAACGACTTCAACTATACCGCTCCCGAACGTCGCCCCACTAAGGCCGTAGCCAACATCGGAGGCGAAAACCCGCCCGTGGTGATAAGCAACCGTACGGATAAGGATAAGGTTCACGTGGTGGCCAATGCCGACCAAACGCCCGATTACATATATATCGGTAGGCATCTGCCCGCTAACCTCTCGGCAAAGCGTCGCTACATCATGGACTACGATGCCTACATGCAGCTGGCTAGCACCCATCCGCAGGCCGACGAGCAGGTTTATCCCATCTTCCCACATAATGCCGTGCCCTTCATCTCTCTGGTTGAGGCCGACGTGAAGTTCCTTGTGCTGCAATATGGAGCCAATAGCGACGAATATTTAGCTTGCCTTAAACATCACCCCGAGGTAGTGGTGGTGTGCATGAGTACGCATAAGAACAAGGTGGGCGACCAACGCGCGTTGGTTCACGAACTGTGGGCGGCTGGCATCAACAACCCCGTGGTGTTCGCGCAGATGTATCGCCATTCGGCCGAAGAGAAAGAAACCTTCCAACTGAAGGCTGCTGCCGACATGGGTCCGTTGATGATAGACGGACTAACGGATGGTATCTGGTTGATGAACGACGGCGACTTGCCCGACGAAGACGTAGATGCCACAGCCTTCGGCATACTGCAAGCTGCCCGATTGCGTACCACCAAGACCGAATACATTAGCTGTCCGGGTTGCGGTCGCACGCTTTACGACCTGCGAACAACCATCGCCCGCATTCGCGAAGCCACCAAACACATGAAGGGATTAAAGATTGGCATCATGGGTTGCATCGTAAACGGACCGGGCGAAATGGCCGATGCCGATTTCGGATATGTTGGCGCAGGCCCGGGTAAGGTGTCGCTCTATCGCAAAAAAGAATGCGTTGAAAAGAATATCGACGAGAAAGACGCGGTGGAACACCTGCTAAGGCTGATTGAAAACAGCCTCACCCCCAACCCATCTCCAAAGGGAGAGGGGCGTGATTAGCCTTGTAGTTCACAACAAAATATAAGTCAACAACAACTCAATCATAGTAATAACGAGTCGTCACTCACCAAAACAACACAACATACCACACCCCTCTCCCCTCGGAGAGAGGTTAGAGGTGAGGCCAGTTGTGGGTTAGGGGTGAGGCAGAAAACAAAATAAGAATATGAACGAACAAAATAAACCCGCTGACAACGCAGCGCAAAATCAAAACAAATCCATGCCTTCCACCAAGGCAACGCAGCATACTACGCCCCTCTCCCCTTGGAGAGGGGACGGGGGTGAGGCCGTTTCTCCCTTGTTAATCTACAACACCCTCACTCGCCAGAAAGAGCGTTTCGAACCCCTACACGCCCCCAACGTGGGCATGTATGTATGCGGACCCACCGTATATGGCGACCCGCATTTGGGTCATGCACGACCTGCCATCACCTTCGACGTCGTGTTTCGCTATCTGCAACACCTGGGTTACAAGGTGCGCTACGTGCGAAACATCACCGATGTAGGGCATCTTGAACACGATGCAGACGATGGTGACGATAAGATAGCTAAGAAAGCGCGACTCGAACAGCTTGAGCCTATGGAGATTGCACAGCATTATACCAACACCTATCATGCTGCCATGCAACAGCTCAACGTGCTTCCGCCCAGTATCGAGCCACAAGCGTCGGGGCACATCATCGAACAAGAAGAGTTGGTGAAGAAAATCCTCGCCAATGGATTTGCCTACGAAAGCAATGGCTCCATCTACTTCGACATCGCCAAATACAACCAAACTCATCGCTACGGCATACTCTCGGGGCGCAACCTCGAAGACGTTTTAGACGCCTCGCGACAACTCGACGGCGTGGGCGAAAAGCGTAATCAGGCCGACTTCGCCCTGTGGAAGCACGCCCAACCCGAACACATCATGCGCTGGCCAAGTCCTTGGGGCGAGGGCTTCCCTGGTTGGCACTGCGAATGTACAGCAATGGGTCGCAAGTATTTGGGCAACCAATTCGACATACATGGTGGCGGAATGGACCTCGTTTTCCCGCACCACGAGTGCGAGATAGCCCAAGCCGTGGCCTCCGAAGGCGAACAGATGGTGCGCTATTGGATGCACAACAACATGATAACCATCAACGGACAGAAGATGGGAAAGAGCCTAGGCAACTTCATCACGCTCGAACAATTCTTCAACGGCTCGCATTCGGCGCTCGAAAAGGCCTATTCGCCCATGACCATTCGTTTCTTCATCCTCTCTGCCCACTATCGCGGAACGGTGGATTTCTCCAACGAAGCCCTGCAAGCCAGCGAGAAAGGGCTCGAAAGATTGCTCAACGGCATCGCCGACTTACAACGCATTCAGCCGGCTAAGGCTAGCGACGAGGCCACCGCAACCATCGTGAACGAACTGCCACGCAAGTGTTACGAGGCCATGAACGACGACTTCCAAACGCCCATGGTGTTAAGTCATCTCTTCGAAGCATGCCGACTTATCAACACCCTTATCGACCATAAGGCGCACATTTCGACTGAACATTTGGAGCAATTATCCGCCACCATGCGCCTCTTTGCTTTCCAACTGTTGGGTCTAAACCCCGAAAGCGGCAACAACAACGATGCTCGCGAAGAAGCCTTCGGCCAAGTTGTAGACATGGTTCTCGACCTGCGCGCTAAGGCAAAGGCCGATAAAGACTGGGCCACCAGCGACCGCATACGCGACGAACTGGCTGCTGCTGGCTTCGAAGTGAAGGATACCAAGGACGGCGCAACATGGAAACTAAACAAGTAGAAACCGCAAACGCTGCACTACCAATTAGCTGTAGCCCCACTACAAGTGAGTCGTAGTGGCGCTACAAGCTTTGTGTAGTCATGCTACAAGCGTCTTGTACACCCACTAAAAGACGTCTTGTACTCCCCAAGCAGTCAATAGGTGCCATGCAAAGGCTTATAAACGGTTGTGCAAACACCCACAAGCGCCTATACATTAAAACAAAAAACATCCCGTAATGAACCCAAGCCAGTACAACACCCTTTTTGCATTATTAGGTGATCCTGACTTTTATCGTACCTTTGTCAAGTACCTTATATATAAGAGGAATGTTGATCTTGATATTCAATTACTAAAATAAAAACTTCTACCAGCCCATAAGAACTTTAAAAGTCAAGATGATTTCAAAGACTGATTTTGTTTTATGCAATAGTATGCATTGCTTTATTCCCTCCCAACATTTCGTTTTGCGGATTATATAAGCTCTGCTTCCAAGTGGCTCATCCTTCTGAAATCTTCACTTCCTGATGCCCAACTTCGACGAGTTATATATTAGATGGTATTCCCGTGCGAAAAGATTTGCCGCAACTTACGTCAAGTCTGAAAACGACGCCGAAGACATTGTGCAAGATGTCTTCATCAAGTTGTACGAGCATCCTAGGGCAATTGATGCTGATTTTCATGTCGTTGGCTACTTGTTTACGTGCATTAGGAACGCTTGTCTCAACTATCTGCGCGACAAGTTGGTGCAAACCGCTGCCACAACCTTGTTTCAAGATGTTTATAGACAAGAGATGCAGTTGGGATTTGATGCCTTGTTGCAAACCGAAACCAACTTTCACAACGAAGAAGACATTGATCGTGCTCTCGAAGAAGCCATCTCTCGTCTGCCCGAAAAGTGCCGAGAGATTTTCGTAATGAGCAAATTGCAGGGCATGCGGCATGCCGACATCGCCCAGCAGTTGGGCATATCTGTGAATACCATCGAGACTCAAATGGGCATTGCCTATCGAAAGCTGCGACAAGAGCTGAAGCAATATCTGCCATTATTACTTTTTCTTTTCTCTTTCTCATGCGTGGAGACTAGATGAAAAAGTTAAAGAAGATAAAAAACCATTGTCGTTTTCGTTTTGTTTTAGCGGAAACGGCTTTTTGTGTGTATCACATATAAAACCTGAACAATGATAGACGAACGCATTGTGAAATATCAACAAGGCGAGCTTAGTACAGAAGAGGTGGCCCAACTGCTGAGTGATGCCGAGCAGGACGCCGAACTTAAAACCGCCCTAACAGATCTCTTAAATGTCTCGGCCTTAGCTACGCTGCACTCTTCTTTTACCGATCGTGAGGAGGGAGAGGCCCAGTTGCCCAGTTTGAAGGTGCAGCTGCGACGCAGAATGTTTTACCGATTGGGAAGAACCCTGCTGAAATATGCCGCTATGGGCGTGCTGATCATCGCCGTGGCATTAGCTATTGGGTACTATCAAACCAAGGGTCCAGGAGCGATAGCCATGCAGTCGCTCACCGTACCCCATGGGCAGCACTGCCAAATCACCCTGTCAGATGGTAGCAAAGTATGGGTAAATGGAGGTTCAACCTTGCGTTATCCCTCGTATTTTGAGGGAGAACGGCGAATAGAGCTTACAGGCGAGGCTCTGTTTGATGTGACTAAGGATGGCAATCTACCCTTTGTGGTGTCGGCAAAAGGCGTATGTGTAAAGGTTATTGGCACGCGTTTTAATGTCAGGGGTTATGTGGCCGAACCACTCACTGTGTCTTTGTTGCATGGAATGGTCAGCGTTTATCGAGAAAACGACGAACAACGGGGCATTATTCTCTACCCCAACGAACAGCTTACGGTGAGGGGCGACCAAATGACCAAGAGTAGAATGGATGCCGATGTGGCAGCTTGGAAAGATGGACTATTGGTGTTCAAGTCGGCAACTATGGCCGACATCATTGCTAATCTGCAAACCTGCTTCAACGTTAAAATCATGGTGAAAGATCCATCCCTTCTCAAAACCCGCTATTCGGGTAAGTTCAGAAAGAGCGATGGGGTGGTAAACATTCTCGATGTTATCAGTAGGGTGCAGTATTTCAAGGTGGTGCAGAAACGTGAAAGCAACGAGATAGAACTACATCCCAATATAGATTGAAGTGATAAATGAAGCCATTGCAATATTAACCCCTCAACAACAACTGCCTATGACATACCTCTAGAAACCGAGAATAGCGAGTTTTTTTAACTCTAAAAAAACCTAGATCCAACTGGTGCTCTGCCTCTTTGCAGGGTACCTCGATAAATAACAAAATCAAATTTCATTCAGTTAACTTTTTACACATGAACAACTTATCAACTCTACATCAGGCAGCGACGGCCATGAAAGGGCTTTTCGTATCCAAATCTCGGCTGCTTGCCTGGCTCATTTGCTGCTTTCTGAGTGTGCAGAACGCCTCAGCGCAAGGGCAGACGGTGAAACTTTCGGCTAAAACACTGCCCATTGCACAGTTGTTTTCCGAAATAGAGAAGCAAACGGGCTATCTCTTCGTTTACAGCAACATCGATCTAGATACCCAATCTTTGGTGAATTTCTCGAAGGACGCAGGTTCTGTATCTTATTTTATCAGCCAATTTGTGCAGGGTAGGGGTATCAAATACGAGGTGACACCTGGTAAATATATCGTTTTTTCAAAGCAAACCGACATGCAGGCAACACATTCGAGCGTGTCGGGAACGATCTCCGACAGCAAGGGAGACCCGCTTGTGGGCGTGACGGTACAACAAAAAGACACACCGAACAAAACCGTTACCGATGCAAACGGCCGTTTCTCTCTCAACGCTCCCGTGGGTTCAATGCTCGTGGTTTCGTATATCGGCATGCAAGACAAAGAAGTGCGTGCTGCCCGAAACATGGATGTTACCCTGACCGACGATGTGAAAGCGTTGGACGAAGTAGTGGTAGTGGGCTACGGAACGGTGAAGAAAGCCGACCTGGCAGGCTCGGTATCGGTACTCGATAACAAAGCTTTTAAAGACCAACCTATCACGGTAATATCCGACGCTTTACAAGGTCGCATCTCGGGTGTTCATGTCGTTAGCAGTGGCATTCCTGGTGGTGACATGAAGATTAGGGTGCGTGGTGCAGGCTCGATAAACCGCAGTAACGACCCGCTTTACGTTGTCGACGGCATCGTTCGCGAAAGTGGTCTTACGGGATTAGATCCCGAAGACGTGCAGTCTATTCAAGTGTTGAAAGATGCTTCATCGACGGCCATCTATGGTTCTCGTGGTTCTAACGGCGTGGTGTTGGTGACAACGAAAACCGGTAAGGTAGACGTAAAGCAGGTTTCGTTCGACGCGCAAATTGGCTTTAGCAATGTTGCCAAGCGCTACGACTTGCTCAATGCCTATGAGTTTGCTACCGCCTACAACGAAGCACACCCCAATACGTTCAATGCCAACGACCTATCGGCCTTTCAAAACGGAACGAAGGGCACCGATTGGCAGGATGAAATGTTCCAAACGGGGGTAACACAAAACTACAAGGTGACGCTGACCAACGGCTATAAGAATACACAATATTACCTCTCGGGCAACTATCTGGGACAAACTGGAGCAGTTATCAAGACCAAGAACGAACGTTACCTGGTGCGCATGAATCTCACTTCGGACATCACTCGCTGGCTGAGCCTAACGGCAGACCTTAACGCGTCGCACAATGTAAGGAACACTTACAACTTCGGAGCTTCGAAAAGCAATGTAATGTGGACGATGGTTAACTACTCGCCCGTTACCGACGTGATGGGAGAAAACGGTAAATACAACCGCGACTTCTATAACGCCATCACCTCAGACAACCCTGTTGGAACAATGGAACTTAACGGAGGACAAAGCCGCCAAGACATCTTTAACGGGCGAATTGACTTGAAATTCAATATCCTTCCTGGATTGACGTTCACCACCACTAACGGAATCGACTACAACGATGCCAAATACTATTGGTTCGGCTCTAAGCTCGTTGCCGATAAAAGCGGCATGTCTAACCATGATGCACAACGCATGACGATTCAGTCTACCAACAACCTGACCTATGTTGGCAGCTGGGGTGCACATGCATTGACGGCAACTGGCGTATTCGAATCCACACAATCGAAGTATCGTTTTATCCGTATCGCTGGAGACGACCTGCTCACCGAGAGTGTGAGATGGTGGAATATCGGTCTTGCCAACAGCAAAACCGAAGAGAATGGTTACGAGTCGTGGGCCTTGTTATCGGGCGTTGGACGTTTGATGTACAACTACGACAATCGTTATCTTGTAACCGGTACCTTCCGTGCAGACGGTTCTTCCAAGTTCTTTAAGAACAAGTGGGGCTTCTTCCCCTCGTTGGCTCTGGCATGGTCGCTGGGCAACGAGAAGTTTATGCAAAGGCAAAATATCATCCAAGATGCCAAAATTAGATGGAGCTACGGCTTGGTTGGCAGTCAGACTATCGAACCTTATGAGACGCTCGGACTGATGAAACAGGTGGGCTACGCCTTCGGTGGGTCGTCGAAATACACGGGCTTCTGGGCTGGGACTAATCGTCAGACACCCGATCTCACTTGGGAAAAAACCCATCAGTTCAACTTTGGAGCAGACTTCGCTATCCTCGATCGTAGGGTACGGTTCTCGATCGACTACTTCAAGAAACTCACCAAGGATGGCTTGCTTCGCAAAACACTACCCGAGTATGATGGTGGCGGTAACTATTGGGTGAACGCTTGCGAAGTGGATAACCACGGACTGGACGTGTCGATAGATGCAACGATGCTAAATCTCAAAGACCTGACTTGGAATAGCACCCTCACAGGCACCTATCTGAAGAACAAAGTTACTTCGTTAGACAACATTCCCTTCGTGAAAGGCTACACGCCTGCATTTGGTTTAGTGGGAGACGTTACTAGGATTGCTGTTGGGCAACCCATCGGTTCGTTCTATCTGTACCAGTGGACAGGCCTCGACAGCAATGGTCGAGACACCTATGCCGACCTAGATGGTAGCGGAACCGTGTCGGAAGGCGACAGAACCTATGTTGGGAAAGCAACGCCCGACGTTACCTTGGGATGGAACAACCGCGTAGAATGGCGTGGCTGGGAACTGAATCTCTTCTTTACAGGAGCCTTTGGTGCCAAACGCCTTAATCTGATGCGCTATGGGGCAGCATCGATGAATGGTGCATCGAAGTTCATTACGTCGAGAGAAGCTTATTATCGCTCGTTTGGTAAGTCGGATAATCCCATATACCCTGCCGTGAATGTTACCAACAACAACTATCAGGCAGCGTCTACCAAGTGGCTGGAAAAGGCCGATTACTTCAGATGCGATAACATCACACTGGCCTATAACTTCTCGAAAAAGCAAACGCGTTTTGCCGATGTGAGGCTGTCGCTTAGCTGCCAGAACGTCTTTACCATCACTGGGTATAAGGGATTAGACCCTGCCGGCACTTCTTTCATGGATACGACGCTCGGAAGTGTAGACATCAATGATGGCATTGATATGGGTGCCTATCCGCTGACACGCACTTTCACGTTTGGTGTAAAAATCAACTTCTAATCAATCCTTAAACGACAATGAAACTCAGATACATTTTTGGTTGTGCACTTGGCCTAACGCTGGTGGCAACATCTTGTAGCGACTTCCTTACCGAAAAGCCAAAAGGGAAGCTAACGCCCGATAATTATTTCTCTTCACAAGACGAACTGAACATGGGTGTGTATGCTTTGTATAGCAAAGTGTGTGACATACAAACCAATACCAACCCGATGATGATGGCGTGGCAGGGAGACGACATCACTACTAATCCTGGTAGCAACAAACAACACTTGGCCGAGGTGGATGCTTTTCATCCTAACGACGGAAACAATGGTGCTGCCTGGGCATGGAGAACCTCGTTTGTTGCCATCAAGGCTGCTAACGACATCGTGAACAATGCCGGTAAGACCCCTACGACGGATGCCGAGAAGGACATCGCTATTGGGCAGGCTAAGTTTTGGCGGGCAGTGAACTACTTCTATCTTGTGAGACGCTTTGGCCCAATTCCAATGAACCTCAAGGGAGACATCGACTACAACCGCCCCTTAACCTCGGTAGAAGAGGTGTATAAGCAGATTGTGGCCGATTTAAAAGACTGTGTTGCCACGCTTCCTACGAAGTACACAGAGGCTCCACGCCTCATTAACGAGGCCAATATCTACATTACCAAGCAGGCGGCACAAGCCACTTTGACTGCCGTATATATGGCAATGGCAGGATGGCCCCTGCAACAGACCGAGCGTTATGCCGATGCAGCCGAACAGGCTAAAGCTGTTATCGATGGTGTGCAGGCTGGTACATACGAGTATATACTGGAAAGCGATTATAAAAATGTGTATGCCATAAGCCACAACTACACCAACGAGACCGTTGTGGGTATCAACTTCTCTGGTTCTTTTGCTTGGGACGAAGATTCTGAAATGACTAAGAGTAACCTCTTCGAGTCGCTCGGTGGATGGGGAGATGGATGGGGAGAAATCAAGTTTTGGAAAGAATTCCCCGAAGGTCCGCGTAAAGCTGCCACATATAATCCTAAAATATTGAAGAACAACGGCCGCAATAATGAGACGGAATTGCTAGACTGGTGGGAGGTGGAAGAGGCACACCCCATGTTCTCTATTTTTACGGTTGGACCCGATGGGGGTGATTACGACTACACCAAACCCGCTGGTTACATCTCGTCTAACAGCCATCGACATCGTCTTATCCGATATTCCGAGGTTCTGTTATGGTATGCCGAGGCGCAGGCACGTGCTGAGGGAACGCCCAGCCCGATGGCTTACGATTGTATAAATAAGGTGAGAAACCGGGCGGGACTGGCCAATCTCTCTGCTGGACTTAGTGCGGCCGACTTTGCTGAGGCCTGCGTTCAGGAGCACGGATGGGAGGTGGCAGGTTACTGGCCCGCACTAGTGACACGCCGAGACGACTTGATGCGACTCAACCGCCTTGAGCAACTCTTCAACAGTCGCAAGGAAAACACTCCTATCACCGTGGCAACGAATGTGACGTTGAAAGAGAGTGTGCTCGTTCCCGACAATGTTGTTTGGCAGGGAGAGAAGAGCATCTATCTGCCTTATCCTGCATTAGATGCCCAGTTGAACAAGAATTTGAAACGCTGATGACAATGGCACCATAGCCGCTCATGAAACTAAAAGACCGCTTCCAACAAGAGGGAAGCGGTCTTTTTTTATCCTTTCCACCTTAGTGGATAAGTTGATGAGTTGACAAGTTAATATGTAGACGAGTTAGCGAATAGATGAGTTGACAAGTTAACGAGTTAACAAGTAGATGAGTTAAGAAGTTGGTAGACACAGCCATTTTTTCACATTACCACGAAATACACCAAGCATACCACTCCCCTATCCCCTTGGAGAGGGGTTGGGGGTGAGGCTTCGTTTCCCCACTTCTAGGTATTGCCTGTTTCATTACAAACTACTAACTTTGCACCAACAAATCAAAGGCGAGCTCTAGAACTTTTCGAGAAGGCGACAAAAGCCCTGATGGGGTGAATTGCGCCTAAGCAGATGGTTTACAGAACATGCCTGCATTAAAATCAATTTAAAATGAAAGAGAGAAGAACAGTAAAAAAACAATTATTTAAAATGATGTTCACCATCTGTGCGACATTCGTCCTAAGCGTACCCATTAACGTGCGGGCAGAAAACGAAGTGAAAGAGAACACGGAGGCAAACATCAAGGGAAGCGTGATAGACAGCAAAACGCAACGCCCCCTTTCGCACGCTAGCGTGCTGGTTATAGGTACGGTTATAACCACCACAACCGATGCCGAAGGCCATTATTCCCTAAGAAACCTGCCCTTGGGAAAGGTGAAAATCGAGGTGCGCTCTGCGGGATATCGTGCCCTAAGAAAAGAAGTGCCCACCGAAAAGAACTACACCCACGAGATGAATTTCGAACTGGAGCCAGACGAAATAGCGCTCGACGAGGTGGTTGTTTCGGCCAACCGCAGCCTAACGCTTAGGCGCGAATCGCCAGTTATCGTGAATGTTCTGGACACGAAGTTGTTCGAGTCTACCCATTCAACGACATTGGCGCAAGGACTTAACTTCCAACCGGGCGTACGAACCGAAGACAATTGCACCAATTGCGGCTTTTCGCAGGTGCGTATCAACGGACTTGATGGGCACTACTCACAGATATTGGTAGACTCGCGACCCGTGTTTACCGCCCTACAAGGCGTTTACGGCCTCGAACAGATACCCGCCAATATGGTAGAACGTGTGGAAATCGTTCGCGGTGGCGGCTCTGCCCTCTTCGGTGCATCGGCCATTGGCGGAACGATTAACATCATCACCAAGGAGCCAAGCGAAAATTCGGCCGAGCTGGCGCACACCATCACGGGTGCAACAAACGGCTCTACGTCGTTCGACAACAACACAACGGGCAACGTTTCGGTTGTAACCACCAACGGTAGGGCTGGTTTTTACCTCTACGGACAAAGTCGACACCGCTCGGCTTACGACCGTGATGGCGACGGCTACACCGACTTGCCCACGCTAGATAATAAGACTTTGGGGCTTAGCAGCTTCCTCCGCCTCACCGATTACTCAAAACTCACCCTCAAGTTTCATGGCCTGAAAGAGTTCCGACGTGGTGGAAACAACCTGTTTCTTCCACCCCACGAGGCCAATATAGCCGAACAGATAGAGCATACCATCAACGGTGGCGGCCTGTCTTACGACCTTTTCAACCCCAACGGCAAAGGTCATTTCAGCGCATACGTCTCGTTTCAGAACGTTGACCGTAAGAGTTACTACGGCGGTTTGGGCGAACTGGCCAGTGCTGCCGAGGGTCAAAAGGCCCTGAACGAAGCCTATAAGCTGGGTCTTCAACTAGATATGAGCGAAGACGATGCGGCTAAATTGCCCAGCGACCAACAGCAAATCCTAGCCAACGCGCAAGCTTACGACAAGGCGCAACGAGCATACAACGTTACGCACAACATCAACTACATTGCAGGAGCACAGTATGTGCACAACTTCGACCGTCTGTTGTTCATGCCAGCCGACCTTACCGTGGGCGCAGAATACAGCTTCGACCGCATCAAAGACCGCTCGCTGGGCTACAACAGTCTGCTAGAGCAGCGCGTGCGAATCAGTAGCGGCTTTGTGCAAAACGAATGGAAGAACGCCCATTGGGGACTGTTGTTGGGCGGACGACTAGACAAACACAACCTTATTTCTCACTTGATATTCAGTCCGCGCGTAAATCTGCGCTACAATCCCACGCCCAACGCCAACTTCCGTCTTACATACGCAGGCGGGTTTAGGGCTCCGCAGGCCTTTGATGAAGACCTTCACACCAAGATTTCGGATGGCGATCGCGTGAAGATAGCTCTTGCCAAGGACTTGAAAGAAGAGCGTTCGCACAGCTTTAGCGCATCGGCCGACCTTTATAAAAGCTTCGGAAAGGTACAAACCAACCTGCTTATCGAGGGCTTCTACACCCGTCTGAACAACATGTTTGCCACGCGCAAGCTGGCCGACGACATCGTTATTGATGGCGCGCGCGTGGAAGAACGCTACAACTCTAATGGCGCAACGGTGTTCGGACTAAACCTCGAAGGCAAGGCTTCGCTATCTTCGTGGGCGCAATTGCAGGCTGGATTTACGTGGCAAAACAGTCGTTATCGCACCGCGGAAGAATGGGACGACGATGCCGCAGACGAGTTTAAGACCACCAAACGCCTGCTGCGCACTCCCGACACGTATGGTTATTTCACGCTGAACGTGCGTCCCACGATAGATTTCAACGTGTCGCTCTCGGGCGTTTACACAGGTCGCATGTTCGTAGGGCATCCCAAGGGCGGCAGCGAACGCACCAAAGACTTCTCCATCATCGAGCATACGCCCGCCTTCCTCACGTTGAACCTCAAGTTGGCATACGACTTCTACATCCACAATCAAGTGAAGTTGCAGGCTAGCGCAGGTATTCAGAACCTGCTGGATGCCTACCAGAAAGACCTAGACAAAGGCCCCTCGCGAGCCTCCGACTACGTTTACGGTCCTACGCAACCCCGCAGTCTCTTCCTTGGAGTGAAGATTTCGTACTAACATCCTTTGCCCCCAACCTCCTTTTAAAGTGGTTGGGGGCAAATTGTATTCGCACGAAAAGGGTTGCCAACAGATAAAGACCAATACCTATGGCCATGAAAAATGGTAAACACCACCTACCCTGCCTAGACCGCGTAGAGAGAAAACGAAGACGTAAGTCTGCACGAGTTTGGGATAAAACGCAATTGTTATGCCAGCTGCCACCTAACGCTAGTTGGCGAGATAGTCATTTCTTTAACTGCCCAGTATTGCTCAAAAGACATGGTTTCTTATCCCCAACGCGCCAATTAACCCTTCCGTCGTTCGCATT
>ERZ773010.128-NODE-128-length-57835-cov-4.247681_pt1 | contig 57835 bp, 42 predicted proteins | sample MGYA00580842_ERZ773010 | MGnify/ENA primary metagenome ERZ773010 (study PRJEB29015, sample SAMEA2737982) | human oral metagenome | biome: human oral; feature: human-associated habitat; material: dental | place: China | collected 2107 ... | reverse complement strand
CATCTTTCTCGTCCTTTAGATTCTTCAATGTTTCACCATCGCCACTATACTCGTAGCATTCCTGCGCCCAACCATCTTTAATGTCATCATTTGAAAGCGGGTTAAGCTTGTCTGCCAAAGCACTCAGTAATGAAGTCGGTGTATCTTGCTTAGCAATCAGTTTATACATATTAAATGTATTGATCTTTTCACTCCACCCCATAATGTAGTTTTGTGCAGAAAGCCAACCAAGATTAGTATATTGTGCCCTCAAAGAATAAGCCCATATGAACGCATATATGACAAATTGTTCAAACAAGTCAATATCTTCTTTTGTCGGATATACCTCTGGGCAGAATCTGTCAACGTAAAGCAGAACAGAGGTGTCAAACATCAGACGTGTTATACCGTTACCTATTCCTTTTTTGAAGTGCCGGTCTAATGTTTTAACTATTATATTGTCATTGATATAGAATCCCTCATACTTATTGTTATTCTGAATATCTTTTAGTATATTATAATAGTGCTTTGTATATTTAAAGAACGGCTTACCGGCAATTATCGGTGTGTCTAATTGGAACGCATTTACATTCCGAGTACCTGAGACAAAAGGCATTGCGGAAGAATTGACCATATCTGCATAGCAATAGGCACTCTTGTAGAATTGGGCATAAGGCGTTCTTGCTGAACGAGTAACACCTTTGAACATATGGATGTTATGCTCATTCAAGATATTAGCTTTGTTGCCTGCTACCCATTCTTTGATACGATATAGGTAATTACCAAAAAAATCAGCTAAATCTCTTTGTGAAACTTGTTCCCAATCCTTTACTATTCTTTCTGTTTCATCCTCGCTGATGTTATTCATCTCGCGTAGATGGTATGCTTTCAACAAATCATGAGGATAAAGAGCCTTACCCCGTGCATTTTGAGAGTCAAAGAACTGAAAAGCTTCAGACACATCGGTGGTTATCACAACAATCAACTCACACCTGTTCTCTATATAATCCTTAAGATGCTTCATCTCCCGTTGATGTTCAACTGCCGAATCATTGTCTTCCGACTTTAATCCAACCCTACGGAAAAGTGCATTATAGTTGTTGGCGATATTATGGTCATTGTACGTATTGTCATATATCTTTTGTTTCAAAAACCCGATACTATTTTCTCCTAATGCCGTCAGAAGAAGAGAGAAAGTAATGATGCGTTGCTGTCCATCAACAATATCATATTGTCCCTTTTCCTTTGTTTTGTGAAGGATAAGCGTACCAACCCTGTATCTTTCCTTATTACTATTCTTGGCATCAATAATATCATCGAGCAATTGTATGGCATTCCGAGCTGTCCATTTGTACGGACGCTGATAGAGAGGCACACATAGCTCTACATCCTTGATAGGCTCCTCGCAATTCGTTATGGTTTTGCGAAGTAGCAAATCGCCTATAGTAGTTATTGATAATGTTAAACTATTCATAATATGAGTATTAGTTATATGAGTTTACACCTCGTAATCCAAACCATTTTAAAAGGTCAGTATAACAATTGAAATATCCTTTTATATGTTTTTATCTACAATCTTACTTAATTCTTCCTCAACTTCCTCCACCGTAGGCAGAGCCGATTTTAGATTATCGGGAATAGCCTTTGACAGTTGATAATCACTCACACCAATTGGCTGATCGTAGCCAGAGAGTGCATATTGCGCTACCACCTTGTCTCCACCATTACAGAGTAGCAAGCCGATCGTCTTATTGTCGTGCTTGCCACGTAGGGTGTCATCTACTACATTGATATAAAAGTTCAGTTGCCCCATATATTCAGGCTTGAAAGGTGTGGCTTTGAGTTCGACAACAACGTATGCATGCAGTTGGATGTTATAGAGAATGAGGTCAGCATAGAAATCAGAATCGCCTACTTCAAAATGCTTCTGCTGTGCCACAAATGCAAAGCCACTGCCCATTTCCAAAAGATATTTGGTGATATGAGATACCAATTGTTGTTCAAGGTCTCGTTCTGCCATTTTATCTGTTTGCCCCATCAAATCAAAGATATAAGGGTCTTTCATCAGATAGTTGGCAAGGTCGCTTTGCGGTTTGGGCAATCGTGCCGAGAAGTTACTCACTTTCTTTGCCGTGACCTGTCGAGCGAAAAGATTGGTCTCAATCTGCACCTGCAGAACATTGCGACTCCATCCATTAGCAACTGCTTGCGAGATGTACCAATAGCACTCGCCCAATGGAAGCTTACTATTAAGCAGAATTACATGGCTCGCCCAGTTGGTGCGAACTATGGCAGAATGCTTGAAGATTTCCTCTATCTGACTGATGTCGCAGTGATAGATTGCTGACAATGTTTCAGTAACTTCTTCTAATTGTGCAACAGACTGTTGCGTAATTGTATTCGATTGATTATCTGTGGCTTGAATTAGTGCAACAGGTTGTTGCACAATTTGATTGAGTTCGTTTGTCAGACTTAAAACCTTCTCTACAGTAGGAGTTGTGAGTAAGCTATCTATCCTGTCCATCTCTTTCAGCACTTCCAACGGATAAGCACTGGCAAACTGGCACATATAGAAGATATTCCTGCGAGAATAGCCTTTCTTATCAGGATATTTAGAACGTATCGCCTTGGAAAGATTATCTATGACTTTACTGCCCCAACCCTCTTTCTTTTGGAGGTAGAGAATAAAATGCCCTACTTTCCAATAGTGGAAAAGCATATCTGCATTTGCAGAGGCTATCATGCGTACTTGTGTATGCTCGAGGTCGGAACCGATGGCTTGAACAACGAGTGATAAATCTTGTTTCTCTGCTTTATTTATTTCTTGACTCATATTGTTTCGGTGTTATAATTGATTGAATTTACTCATGGCATTTGCCTTAATATCGTCCGCAATATCTATGTATGGTTTCATAGCCTTGTAATCGCTATGCCCAGTCCATTTCATCACCACCTGTGGAGGAATGCCCAAGGCGAGGGCATTACAGATGAACGTTCTGCGACCTGCGTGCGTGCCGAGCAAGGCATATTTAGGCGTAACATCATCTATTCGCTCATTACCTTTGTAATATGTTTGTCGTACAGGCTCGTCAATGCCAGCCATTTCCGCCAATTCCTTAAGATAGTCGTTCATCTTCTGATTGGTAATCATAGGCAGCACCTTGTCATCTTCAAACGCCACATCCTTGTACTTGTCAAGAATCGCTTTGCTGTGGTTGTTCAGCTCGATAATCAGGCTATCGGAAGTCTTGACCGTTGTAACTTCAATATGGTCGCCTTTAATATCGCTTCTGCGGAGATTGAATACATCCGAATAGCGCAAGCCTGTGAAGCATTGGAAGAGGAATATATCACGCACACGTTCGAGAGCCTGCTTGTTGGAAGGGATTTTGAACTCTCGGAGACGGTTGAGTTCGTCCCAAGTGAGAAAGATGATTTTCTTTTGGGTACTCTTGAGTTTAGGCTTATAACTATCGTAGGCGTTGTTTTGATGCACACCTTTCTTGAAAGCCCAGCGCAAAAACCATTTCAAGAAACTAAGTTGCTTGCCAATAGTAGAATTACGCATTTCCTTTATATCACGAAGATAGGTAACATAATCATTTAGACCTTTCTCATCAAAGAAATCAAATGTAAGTCCATCAAGAAAGTTCATTAAATGATTTTTTACAGCTGCAAACTTCTCGTAAGTAGAATCAGTCCAATCATTCTGCTGCCCACATTCTCTCACAAACTCATCGAATACCTTATAGAAAGCATTAGGTGTTGGTTTTCTCGGTTTGACTTCTTCCTCTATAGGTTTGTGCAGCGCATTGAATGCTTCTTTTATTTGTTCAGGGGTTGGCATTATTTCTTCTACTTCAAACTTTTTGAAGATTTCCTGCACCTCTGTATAATAGCCCAAGAGTGAAGCATTAATTTCAGAAGCTGATTGTTTTAGTTTATTTGTGCAACCGTTTCTTACTCGCTGCTTACCAGTATCCCATTTCACAGCATCAATACGATAACCTGTTGTGAATTCAATTCGTTTGGAAGCAAAATTGACACGCATACGGATAGGCACATTCTCTACAATGAGAACTCCGTCCTTTTTCCTGCTTTCCAACGTGAAAATAATATTCCGTTTGATGTTCATACTTTTGGGTGTTTTGATTTCTGCACCCAAATTTACACCCAAAAATTAATTCTACCAAAGATTTTCCATGAAATCTTATTTTATTAACATTCTACTTAAAGGACTATTATACAACAGATTGAGTGTTTATGATACTATTTGAAGGTTCAAGAGAAAGAGCCTCTATCTCCGCGTGAAGTACCCTGTAACAAGAGTGAATAAAAGCTTCAAAACCTATAAGTGTCGTACTTTCAAAAAGTTACGACACTTATGTTTTATACCTACACGTCTTTTATAGTACATATAGAGTTCGCATAAACGCTCAAAATACTCTCCTAGGGCTACAATCAGACTACAACAAAATGTGACGATTGAAAAATGTAGCTAAGAGTTCGTACAGAGTATGTATGGAGTACTTATGTATTGATGTTATTCAAAATAATTATGTAGAACTTTGCAGCAAGGTTACAGAAGTTTGTTACACCCTTTATTGGCTACAATCAGTCTTTTATGCGGCTACGATTTCTTGTTACCTGGCTACAACTAAAACAGCAAGTGCATGAAATCAATTTTCAGAACGGTCTTCTATCTAAGATAACGTGAGTTCGACGAATTCACGTTAATTATTGAAACATCAGCACCTTAAAGCTACAACAACTTTCGCTAATCACCAAATTTATAAACACTATCAAATAGAGGAAGAAAAAGACGAGTGATACCAACAACTTGAAAAAGAGACTATCTAGCTTATAGATAGTCTCTTTTTTACTAAACCCAAAACAACAAATATTTATTTCTTAGGTTTTATGCCGAGTTTTACGGGTTTTATCATATTCTCGGGTTTCATTATCACGTCGAGGTCTTTTTTCGACAATATGTCGTGTTCGAGAATAAGGTCGTACACGCTGCGTCCCGTTTCGATAGCCTCTTTTGCTATCTTTGTCGAGTTTTTGTAGCCTATCACAGGGTTCAGAGCCGTTATGATGCCGATACTGTTGTGTACGTAGTTGCGGCACACCTCTTCGTTGGCGGTGATACCATCGATACAGCGGATACGAAGTGTATCGAAGCCCTGTATCAATATTTCGGACGACTCGAAGCAGCTCTGAGCCATAACAGGTTCCATCGGGTTGAGTTCCATCTGAGCCTCTTCGCTCGACATAGCCACGCAGAGATCATTGCCGATTACTTTATAAGCAATCTGGTTCATCACTTCAGGTATGACGGGATTGACTTTGCCCGGCATAATGGACGAACCCGGCTGCATCGGAGGCAGATTTATCTCGTTAAGTCCACAGCGGGGACCCGACGAGAGCAGACGTAGGTCGTTGCATATCTTGTTCATCTTCAGAGCTATCATACGCAGAGCCGATGAGTAGCCTGCCAGTGAAGAAGTATCGGAGGTGGCTCCTACAAGGTCGTCTGCCAATATGTATTTATGCCCTGTTATCTTGGCAATAGCCGCCGTACTCTTTTCGGCATATCCCGGTTCGGCACAGATACCCGTACCGATAGCAGTAGCTCCCATATTGATAGTCAGGAGTTCTCGTGCAGCAGCTTCGAGGTGCGGCAATTCGTTGCGTAAGATGCTTGCAAAGCCCGCAAAGGTCTGACCCAAAGTCATAGGTACGGCATCTTGCCATTGTGTACGTCCCATCTTTATGACGCCTGCAAACTCTTTTGCCTTACGTTCGAACGAGCGGATAAGCTCTTCGAAGTGCGGCACGAGAGCCAGATATGTGTAATACAGACCTATATGTATGGCTGTAGGATAAGCGTCGTTGGTAGATTGCGAACAATTTACGTGGTCGTTAGGAGAGCAGTGTGCGTAATCGCCACGTTTGTATCCCATAAGTTCCAGGGCACGATTGGCAATTACTTCGTTGGCATTCATATTGGTGCTCGTACCAGCTCCGCCCTGAATCATGTCTATCGGGAACTGTTCGTGATGCTTGCCGTCTATCAACTCCTGGCACGCCGTCTTGATGGCTTTTGCCATATCGTCTGTGAGCAGACCCAGTTGGTGATTGGCTTCGGCTGCTCCCATCTTAGTGATAGCCAGACCTTTGATAAACAAAGGATACTGACTTAGTTTGAAGTTGCTTATTGGAAAGTTTTCCAAAGCCCTGAGTGTTTGGACTCCATAAAGAGCCTCTTCGGGTACCTCTCTCGAACCGAGCAAATCGCTTTCGATACGTGTTTTTACTGATTTATTCATGTCTAAAATTTTAAATGATTATCTGTATTTATACCTAAACTCATTTCATGTTTGATGTTATGAAATGTGTTATAGCCTCTACTTTTACACCGTCATAGCTTACAGAAAGCCCTATGCGCAAGGGTAAGTTTCTCATTTCAATGCAGTGGAATTATGACGAAACGAATTAATAGCCCACCTCAATAGATGCAGGGAAAATTCGACATGGGTCGAAGTATTCTGTGCAGCTGTTAATCATGTCCTGCAAAGTGGGTTTCACATAACCGCGGTAAAGCTGTTTGCCATTTACGATGAGCGTTACAGCCTTGTTCATATCCACAAGCTGATCGTTAAGGTATATGCGCAGCTTTCCGCCTTTAGACTTCTTATAAGAACGTTTGAACTTCATTTCAATGCCCCACTGCTTATCTTTCTCAACAGTTGTGTATTCCACATCGTTGATATTCATTGTAATGACATTGTCATTAATCATCATCTCATAATAAGTGCGATGCTCCGATGGAGACACTAGAACCTGTAGGTTGTAGAAACCCGAACGTCGACGGCCGTCCATTTCAAAATCTTCCCAAAGAACGGTTTTAGGATACGGATTCCGAACAAAACGCTTGAGCCATGGGGTTGTTAGGCTATAGTTTATTCTATGCTGCATATTTGGAAGCAAATTGATGCGATGCCGAAAGAGCGGACGATTGTCTGCCGAAAGGGGACGCACCAATTGTGCAGAGTCAAAAGCAACTTGTGTGTAATGGGTTAGAATATTACGGTAGAATCCCGTATCGTCTGCACCGGTGAGAAAAGAAAAACCCATGTTGGCACAATTCTCAACAGGAGCATTCTTTAGAGGTTCACCACCGGCCATCGGACCAGCTGCAGCCCAATAGTCTGCATAGAATGAGGCTAGCCGTTGGCTGCCATAACCACCTTCGGATATGCCAAACACGTAAAGGCGATTGGCGTCAACAGCTCCGTCAACAAGAACTTGTCGTATAAGTTTCTCCCAAGCAAACTGTTTAGATAGTTGCCACCAACGATAGTAGTTGCCTTCGTTGGGTATTTGGGGAATAAAATAAAGCGACGGAGCATCTTGGAATATGTTTCCCAATATCAGCCCATTCTGCCACTCTTGTTCTTTTGGACCCGAACCATGCAAATATAAGAAAAGCGGCATCTTCCCATCCGCCTTACCTTTTGAGCCAAAGTAGTAGGGCATAACCGCATTCGGCTCCAATTCTTGTGGCAGGTTCCATGATGCACCACCACCATTTTGCAAACTTTCGGGCTTTATGAGTTTCTCTTCCTGCAATTCGCGATTGGCCTCACACCAGGCACTCCACACCATCTCCTTGCTACTAACTACGTCGTTGTCCTTCAATTGCTTTTGTATCTTGGTAGCATCGTTCGTGTTGCGAGTGAAGTCCGTCTTGCTCTTCAGCGCTGCGTTCTGCTTTGCCTTTAAAGTTTGCAGGAAATAGTTCTTCACCTTCTCCTGTAGGTTTTGCGATTGTGCATGCGCACTGTTTGTAGTAGCAAACAGAGCAAGAGTTACCGTCAGCGTTGCGGCAAGTTTATTGAAATGTATCATAAGGTATATGTCCGACTTTTACTGCTCAGTGTATTTTATGATTTAGGCTGACTGTTTAACCCTCTCACCTGTTAGAACAAGTTGATACGGCTAAACATTAATACCATTTACGGTTGTCAATAGTTTTGATTGACAAAGGTAAACATTTCCCAATGATTGTGCAAGCATATTTCTCCAATTTATATTCACAACATTATACCCCCTATCCTTAAACCCATCTACGTCAAGCACCCTACAGCCCCATGCTTATTATTAAGTGAAATGCTTATGACTTATTTTAAATAACACGTTAAATCGTCATCCAGAAGCATTAAGCTATGTTGTACTGCTGTTCCAGATGACATGGAACAGTGTTACAGCTTATATGGAACAAGATTCCAGATGACATGGAACACGGTTCCATCTTACATGTAACAAGGCGTCTTACTAAAAAGCTCATCGCTTGGGCATATCTCATCGTGGCTGAAAACATAAGTCTATCAAAAGGAGAAGTCATCTATCCAGACGCGTAGGCATAAAAGATGAGGTAAAAGGGGCATGGAATAACGGTTAGTCAGTGCAAGTCACACTTTACATGCCCTACCCTATGCATGGACGCAAACATACGTGTGTGACACAACCTGGCGAACACGCAGATTTTGCGAGCCATATAAACACCAATCGGCCATTAGCTCTTCTCAATGCCATAATGGTTTGAAGAAGATCTAATGGCCGATTAAGCTTAAATCAAAGCGCCATGGCAGGCCATGCACGTGCATGATAAAATGCCGTTTGTAAGGGCCTATACGCCTAAACTTTTTTATCAGTCGTCCTTATGATGCCCTAACATATACCGGACCAGAATAGTTTCCTCGTTCTGCTCTTACGCCATTTTTATTTACCTGTCGTACTCTATACGAAAGCCAAATATAGCCGTTGGAGTATTTATCCACAGCAATGTAGCTGCCTTCGGCCAAAGCCACCTTTGAACCATTAACATCAATATCTTCACCATCAAACTCCCACGAGCCTCTCTGAGACAGGTCTACACTTTTGCCAATTCTATTCTTGGGATAAACCAAGGTTACGTCTATATCTCTAGAATTAACCTCCAACCTAATCTTATAGGTTGCGCCCCGGTCCTCAATGGTTGCACTTTCTATGGGGAATACACCTCTCGAGTAGCTAATTGTATTGGGGTGCTGGTCTCCTATCATGCCGTCGTCTTTACGACAACTAGTAAACAATGTACCAAAAACCAAAAGGGCTACTGCCAGTAAAGATAAAGCTTTAATCTTTTTCATAATCTTATTCTTAGTTGATTGTGCGTGCAAAGATAGGCAAAAGCCATGTCGAGGCATCTACATACCCTGCAATTATAAGTAAAGCTATGTTTTTTTAACTTTTCGAAATTACACAGAATAGAGCTACTTACACGTGCTTCACCAAATATATTTGGATAACTTGCAAGCCCGTTGCAAGGGGGATAACCTAAGGAATAGACTTAAAATAAGACTTAAGGTTTGCTGTTTTCGATGATATTTTATAAGTTTGCAAGACAAAAGGGCGATACCATTGTATGGCAGGCCTTGAATTGTTACACACACGTGGGTTATAAAATACGCCACCAACAACTAAACACGCAGAATTATGAGCAGACAAAAAAGATTTTTATTGCAAGAAAGCGACTTGCCCAAGCAATGGTATAACATTCAAGCCGATATGCCGAACAAACCCTTGCCACCACTAAACCCCGCAACAAAACAACCCGTGAGCGTGGACGACCTTGCTCACATCTTCTGTAAGGCATGTGCCCAACAGGAACTTGACACCAAAAACGCATGGATTGACATCCCCGAAGAGGTGCAAGAAAAATACAAATACTATCGCGCAACACCACTTGTGCGAGCTTACGCCTTAGAAGAGGCACTCGGAACGCCCGCACACATATACTTTAAGAACGAAAGTGTGAACCCATTGGGCTCGCATAAGGTAAACTCAGCCTTGCCTCAATGCTACTATTGCAAGCAAGAAGGCGTTACAAACGTTACTACCGAGACCGGCGCAGGACAGTGGGGAGCAGCCCTGAGCTATGCTGCCAGCGTGTACGGACTATCGGCTGCAGTGTACCAAGTGAAGATTTCGATGCAACAAAAGCCCTATCGCTCACTCGTGATGCGTGCTTTCGGCCGGCTGTCACCGGTTCGCCATCGATGTCTACTAGGGCAGGCAAAGACATTATCACGCGCGACCCACTACATCAAGGCTCGCTTGGCACCGCCATCAGCGAGGCGGTGGAGTTAGCCACCACAACACCCAACTGCAAATACACATTAGGCTCGGTGCTCAACCACGTTACGCTGCACCAAACCATTATCGGATTGGAGGCCGAAAAGCAAATGGCCATGGCCGAGGAATACCCCGACGTGGTGATAGGTTGCTTTGGTGGAGGCAGCAATTTTGGCGGTTTGGCCTTCCCCTTTATGCGACACAACATCTTGGAGGGTAAAACCACCGAGTTCGTTGCTGCCGAACCAGACAGCTGTCCCAAACTTACGCGGGGCGTATTTAAGTACGACTTCGGCGACGAAGCTGGCTATACGCCATTGTTGCCCATGTACACATTAGGCCACGATTTCAAGCCTGCAAACATTCATGCAGGCGGATTGCGCTACCATGGAGCGGGCGTGATTGTATCGCAGCTTATAAAAGACGGCTTGATGCGTGGCGAAGACATACCCCAACTTGAAACGTTCGAGGCAGGTACGTTGTTTGCTCGCACGGAAGGTATCATCCCCGCACCCGAAAGCAACCACGCTATCGCTGCCGTTATACGCGAAGCGAAACGCTGTAAGGAAAGTGGTGAGAAGCGTGTTATATTGTTTGCGCTGTCGGGACATGGACTAATGGACATGACCGCATACGACCGATACCTCAATGGCGACCTGCACAACTATTCGCTTTCAGAAGAAAGCATTGCGCAAAGCCTTAAAGCGGTTCCCGAGGTTTAATAGCACATTAACAGGACTTGTGGGCTCGCGAGCTACTCACCTCAAATCATGAGGTTACGTAACTTGCTTGCTTAACAAGTCCTTTTTTAATGAACGGGTGGAAAAGTTTACGAGTTAACGAGATGACGAATTGACGAGTAAACAAGTTAACAAGATAACTAGCTAATGAGTTAACAACGCTTAGAAGTTCACAAACTTTTCCAGCGCAGACAGGTTTGTTGGCAGATATAACCAACGTGTAGCAGAATCAATGAGATAAAACAAACGCTTGACTTCGAGAATTAACTGCATAAGCCAAGCGTTCAGTTACATTACTTACTTGCCAGATGTAAGTATCTGGTCAAGTTTTTCGAGCAAAATAAACGGATTTTTCTTAAAAGCCTTCAAGTCAAATTCCTTGCTGTCGATGTATTCTTCCATCTGTGGGAAACGTTCGAACATGCGTTTCAAGTCGGCTTGCTTGCCTATTACCCCACCACCCATCGGTACGTGGTAAGTCACGGCTATGTTATCACCATCTACGGAATAGCTGAAAGGCAAAGAACGTTCAGTAAAACTACTCCTAACACCCGTTATAACGCGAGTTGAAGCCATAGATATGTAACCCGTAACTTTCTTTCCCTCGTACATAACCAACCAAAAATACCGCTTTGGCGAGGGGCTCATGCTCTTGGGCATAGTGAAAGATTTCACGGCATGAAGCGACTTATACACCAAGCTTTCGCCACTTGTTTCGTCGGTAAGCTTCATTTCTTTAACGTCATCTGCATTGTAGTTGGTGCCGTCTTTGCTTTTGGCCGAAGATGCAACAACAACATCGGTGGCATTCTTAACCATGTATGGCCCATAAGATGCGCTTTTCTCTTTCACCAACCAGCCTTCTACCTTCTTGCCGTCGTTTAGAATTAGTTCGCATTTAATGTTGCTCGACTTCTTTGCAGATACATTGAACGCACACAATAATGAAAGTAGTAATGAAAATAACAAACTTTTTCTCATACGTTTGATTGTTTTTAATGGATTAAACTAATAGTTGTTAACGTCACAAAGTTAGTCAAAAGTACAGAAATAAGAAAAATAATGGGCCGTTTTTTTGTTCGTTATTTCACCACTTGCATAATAAGATAACCCATATATATAATATAGGTAGAAGTGAGGAGAGCACCTTCGAGGCGAGAAATGGTGTACTTGGTGAACGAAAGAAACCATAACAACACCATCGAACCAAGAAGAACAGAGAGGTCTACAATACCTATTCCTTGTATGGTCATGGGCGAGATAACGCCCGTTACACCTAATATGAGTAGGATATTGAAGACGTTAGAGCCCAGCACATTGCCAATAGCAATGCCGCTATTGCCCTTGCGGGCAGCCACAGCACTTGTTGCCAGTTCGGGAAGCGATGTTCCGCCTGCCACAATAGTTAGTCCAATGATGGCGTCACTTACGCCCAAGGTCTTGGCAACGGTGGTTGCACCATCCACAAAGAGGTTACTGCCAAGCACCAAACAGCCCAACCCAACCAGCAACCAAGCTGTTGCCACAAGGGGTTTCATGGGTTTCTTCGTTTCGGTTTGCGTTCCCTCGTCGGACTTTGCCGTAGTAAGGGTGAAGCCCATAAAGAAGAAAAACAAGATCAGTAGAAAACCTGCATCTACACGACTAATGTTGCCGTCGAGACAAAGCAAAAATAACGCACCCGAAGCCAATACTGCAAAGGGAATGTCTTTGCGCACGGTGGTCTTCAAGATGGTCATTGGTGCCAGCATGGCAGCTACACCCACAATGAGCAAACTATTGAAAATATTACTACCAACAATGTTTCCCACGGCTAAATCGGGGGTGCCTTTCAGTGCCGACACAAAACTCACGCAAAACTCGGGCATAGATGTTCCCATGGCTACAATGGTCAGTCCGATTACCATTTGCGACACTTTCATACGTTCGGCCAAACCTACCGCACCCTCCGTAAGTCGATCGGCTCCCCATAATACAAGCACTATACCTACTAAAACGAAGAGCACGTTTAACCAAATGTTATCGGAAAAGCCACCCAAAGCGGCACAAAATAGTTGGAGCATGGAGTTTTGAGTTCGTGAATGAGTGAGTTTGTGAGTAAATAAGTTTATAAGTGGGTGAGTTATTGAGTTTATAAGCTTGTGAGTTTATTAGTTTATGAGTTATTGAGTTTGTGGGGAATAACCGAGTAACTGATGTTCTTAGCTTTATACGTTCGTTGGGTAATGGAGACACACGCATAAGTCTGCAATCGCATTCGCAAGCACATAAGCAGGCCACCCCATTAACTAACAATCTTAAGAACTCAATAACTCGTACATTCAAACACCCATTAACTCAATAACTCACTAACTCGCAAAGTCATAAATTATACCCGCGGTTTATTCAGCCGCAGGTTGTTCGGCTGCTTGTTCTTCTCCGCTCTTGGGTTTAAGAGCCTCTTCAAAATTGGTAATGCCATTCTTTACCAAGATGTCGTACCATTGAATGAGCTTACGAATGTCGCTATCGTGCACGCGGTCGCGGTCGAATGCGGGAAGCACTTCACCGAAAAAGTCGCGCAACTCTTTGCCCGATGCTTTCTTGTAGTTTAGCGAACAAGGTTTGAGCTGTTCTTTTTCGCCAAGGTTTTTAAGCACTTGCCACAAGGGTACATCCTCTGAATCGGTGTACATGGCAATGTCGGTAAGGCTCGTTACACGGTCGGTTGCGAAGGCAGGCATGCGACGGTGTGTTTCATCTATAGCCTCAACGATGAGCGAAGCCTTTCCGCTAGATACAAGTTTGTATAGCCCAGGCTTCCCTGAGATAGAAAGAATTGTCTGTAACATGTTGTTTTTCTGTTTATGCGTTTGTTAGTTGTATTAATAATTCGTTTAATTGTTGGCTCACATCTTGCACGCCATCGTTCACTATCTCGAAATGGCTCATTGCCCTAATGCGCTCTTGTGGCCATTGGCATTCAATCCATCCGAGTGCTTTCTGGCGGTCTAGCGCATCGCGTTGCATCACCCTTTGTATGCGCACTTCAAGCGGAGCAGTTACACACACCACCTTATCTATCTTCACCCTGGCATCGAAACCGCTTTCGAAGAAGATGGCACTTTCGAGCCATTGACAGCCCGATTGTTCGAAATCGCGCGCCACTGCGGGATGAACAAGTGCGTTAATACGCTGCTTATTCTCGTCGGAGGCCAATAGATAGGCAGCTAACACCTGCTTTTGCAAACGTCCGTCGACATAGAGATGGTTTCCCACAAGTTGTCGCATGCTTTGCATCAGAGGCTCGGAGCTACGCAAAAGGCGTTTGGCCGATGCATCGCAGTCGAACACTTCAATGCCACGAGCTCGCAACAATTGTGCTACATACGATTTTCCACTACCTATTCCGCCCGTCAAGGCAATGCGTAGGTTTGGAGAAATGGAATGGGAACTCATGGAAACACCTACTTTTGCTCGATGAGATAATCCACCTGATTGATCTCCAAGCGAGCTTTGCGCACTCCTTGCGGTACCTTACGTAAGTAGAGTGTACACTTATCGGTTGGCTGGTTCACCAAGTCGGCATAGTTTACCACGACCTTAAAGGCATCTGCTTTTATGGAACGCACGCGACTAACACCAACGATAAAATGCACTTTCACCTTCGAAGGGAAGGTGCGCAACACTTTATCGCCAGGTAGATTCTCGGCCGAGACGGGCACTTCTACGCTTTCTTCGGTAAGCACATCTGGGTAAAGGGCTAGCCTAACCGTTGAAGGCACAATCTTTACGCCCTCTATACGATGCAGGGCAACTGTTTGCACCATGGTGTCTGAGAAGTTCACGATATTCAGTTCTTCGGTTTGCACCTCCTTGATATTGCGTAGCTCCTTGTTATGGGCATACACGGTAACATACTCGGGAATGAACTTATAGTTGGCCAAATAACGCTGATCCCCAGGCTGAATGTTTCCCAAAAGACGCACCGGTACACGTTTGCTCTCGCCATAATTGAAGAAAAACTCCAACTTATCAGGCTTTACCGCAACGATTTTGGTAGAACCCGACAGATGTGTGTAAAGCTGCTTCTGTATGTCGGCTGCAGGAATAACTCCTTTTCCACGAGACTTATTGGCGTAATTGGCAAAATTAAGCACAATTGGACGTAAGCGCTCGGTGTAAAGATAGCCCATGATAGTAAAACCTTTGTCTCTTAAAGTAACTCGCACAACATCATCGTCGTTTGAAGTTATCACCACATCCTTTGGCAAATTGGTTAGATGAATGGGCACGATAAAGTCTTTCTCGTAGGTTTCGTTGAGGGTGGCGAGTAGCCAAAAACCTCCACTAAGCCCGAGAAAAAACAAAAAAATCAGAAACTCCTTGTTCACAGTACTGAACACGAAGCTCCTGACTATCGAATAGATCTTTAAGAGCCGAAGCGGTTTCATTACCTAGTTCTTGGTGTTGACAGACTGCAAAGAAGCAGGGTCGGCAAAGACATAGTTGCGATCAACGGTAACAACCACGCCACGAGCCACCTCTAGCTCCACCGTGTTATTTTCGATATTGATGCGCTTTACCTCGCCATATACGCCCCCACTGGTAACAACACGTGCACCTTCTTGCAGTGCATTCTGGAAGTTACGTATAGCCTTTTGTTTCTTTTGCTGTGGCCTAATCATGAAAAAGTACATGATAGCAAAGATCGCCACCATCATTAGGATGGGTGCGGCAGAACCGCCGCCAGCTGCTTGAGCAGCCAATACTGTTGTTGAAATCATATTTTAATTGTTGAGTTGTTGGTTTATGCGGAGAAGCCCCATTGAACTAGGCCTCCTCTTCTCTTGCTTCCACAGCCTCGGTGGGTTGGATGTCGCCATTAACAGCATCAGCATGAGCTTCGTTGTCGATGTTTGCAACTTCTTCAACGTTTGCATCAGGTTGTTGTGTGGGATGCTGCTCCTGCCTTTGTTCACCGTTTTTGTGGTCGTGGCCTATGTGCTTGCGCGGACGTGGATCGGGCATAGCCTTCATCATTTGTCCGTGAGCAATGAGCCCGCGAGCAATGGTGTCGAGCATGCCGTTGATATATCCGCCACTGCGATGCGTGCTGTACAGCTTGGCCAGTTCAACATATTCGTTGATAGTAACGCTTACTGGGATGTTGGGGAATGTCAGCATCTCTGCAATAGCAATCTGCATGATAACCACATCCATGTAAGCCAACCGCGAGAAATCCCAATTACGCGAGTTCTCGCTCATATATCGCTGATACTGATCGGCATTAAGGATGGTTGATCGAAACAATTTGCGAGCGAAATCCTTATCTTCCTCATCCTTATATTCGGGTAAAAGTTCTTGCTTTGCCTTGTTTGCAGGGTCGAAACGCTTAATGGTCTTCAGCACGAAGGTGTCTACGATCTCCTTGTCGTCGTTCCAATACAAGCTCTTTTCTTCGAGCAAGGCATCCAAGTCCACGTTGTTTTGCACAAGTTGCTTATACAGCTTGCGCCAAACTTCACGGTCTGCCTCGTACGAATCATCGTCGCTCTCCATATATTCGCGGTAAATTTCCGACTGTTCGATTTGATTACAGAGCTTCCTAACGGCTTCAATATCGTCTTCCCAACGCTGTTTCAGCGTCTCCATGAAGTCATTCAGTTGCTTATTCTCTTCTAATTGCGTTGCGAATTTATTGTACGCGAACTTCGGCGAGGGCACCTCTGTGCCTTCGCGCTGAGCTTGTTGTGTCGCGATATCTACACGATGTCTCTCTTCACGCATGATTGCCACTATCAACGCCAGCAGGTAATTATATAGGTCGTATGCCTTAGAAAGACTGAAAAGCAGCTCTTTCTCAGCATTATCCATATTTCTATTACCATTCTGGTAGTAAGCATAGGTTAACTGGACAATCTTTATACGTATTAATTCCCTATTTATCATCGTTCTGTTTTTCGTTTATTGATATGCAAAATTAGGAACTTTCCCACGATTATGCAAGTACAAAGGGCTTTTTCTACTTTTTTTAATAACTGCCAAAGCATTATGCCGTAAAGCACAATAAATGCCTTAACCTCTGAATATCAAGTGTTTTATAAGTCTAGCGCTGTGTATTTAGCCCCTATTTTACCCTAAACATGTTTTATAACAAGTATTACAAAAAAGGCTTTATATGGGGCCGTGCACCTTATATATTAACACGTTATTATACAATAGCAGACAAAAGAAATAAGAATCAACAAACATTTAGCAATAAATTATTTTACATATTTGTACGTTTTTACGATGATTATCGTTATCTTTGCTCTCGACATTTATTGATTGATTTAACTAACGAAATCGACAACCCTTTGAAAATGGCATGAACCGAGGTCTATCATCATGCCCGTCAACCTGATACGCATGCATCAAACTAGTTCTATCCAATATGCCAATCAACACCGAACATCGCTCGAAGGATGATACGCAACGATTGGAACGATTACATAACACGGAAGGTAAAGTGGAAGACGTGGCAAAGCGTGGAGCAATTTACCTCCCCCTTACACAAAAACAAGAACAAACGCTAAAAGTAAATATGATACTCTAACTTAACAAACCTTAGCAATGAACAAACAAACGAAACTTTTGACAGTGGCTGTTGCATTGCTTGGAAACCTCAACTTGGCGGCCGCCACTTCAACGGCCGACAAGCCAACAGGCTCATTTCCATCAACACCAACAGCAAAACGACTGCCGCTTGTGCATGGCGCTATTGCAGTTAACGCACAAGACAACCGCAACGTGCAGGCCAAAGGTCGCATAACCGACCAAGAGGGCGAACCCATTGTGGGCGCAAGTGTCATCCAAAAAGGTACAAAAAACGCCACGGTTACCGACATCGACGGTAACTTCACACTGAATGTTCCCGCTGGGAGCATGCTAGTGGTGTCGTACATCGGCTATGCCGAACAAACTGTTACGGCTTCGGCCAACATGAACATCACCTTAAAGAGCAACGTTGAGAAACTAGACGAGGTGGTGGTTGTGGGCTACGGCATTCAAAAGAAGGTGAACGTAATTGGCTCTATCGCCTCGGTAGACAGCAAAGCACTCGAAAGTAGAGGTGTGGCAGACGTGTCGAACATGCTCACGGGCCAAATGTCGGGCGTTACGATCACACAGAACAGTGGCAATCCAGGCCAAGACGGCGGAACAATTCGCGTTCGAGGCGTGGGTTCGTTCGGTGCTTCACCCGACCCTTTGGTGCTTATCGACGGTATGCCAGGCAACTTCTACGAACTGATGCCTGCCGACATCGAGAGCATCTCGGTACTCAAAGACGCCTCATCGGCAGCTATCTATGGCTCTAGGGCTGCCAATGGCGTGGTGCTCATCACTACAAAAAGGGGTGCAATGGGGCATACAAAGGTTACTTACAATGGTTCGGTGGGTCTAAGTAAGGCCGTGGCCTTGCCGCAAATGGCCCATTCTTACGAGTATGCCGAATATCTAAATATGGCCATTGGCAAAGAAAACTTCTCGCAAGAGGCCATCCGTAAGTTCCGAGATGGTTCTGATCCCGACAACTACGCTGATGAAAACATGATTGAAAAGCTGCTTGGCGGACACGCTTTCCAAACTAAACACGAACTAAGTGTGAACGGCGGCAACCAAAACATTACTTATGCGCTGTCGGCTGGGTACTTAAGACAAGATGGTTTGCTAAAAAACAATTACATGGATAAGTACACGGGACGCGCAAACATTGGTCTGAAGTTTAACGAAAAGCTTAAACTAGATGTGCGATTGGCTGGTGCTGTGAAAGACCGCAATGAGCCATCCACCCCTGGTCCGCTTGATTTCGACGGCGTAAAAAGCATCATTCAGCAGGCATTGCGTTTCCCCGGACTAACTCCCACTTATCTTCAAAACGGCGAATTGGGCCTTGGTCCGAAACAACAGGGCACACCTGTGGCTTGGGCAAACAGCTCTTCGTTCTTCAACGAGGGCGAAAAAAACCTCAAAGCCAATGCCGAACTAACGTTCTCGCCAATCAAAGGTCTGTCGTTAAGAGCCATCGGCGGCTACAATTTCGGCTTGACAGAAGAGAAACACTATCGCAACGAGCTGCAACTCACCGAAGGTAGAAAGGTTGGCCCTTCAAAACTAACGAACACGATGTATTGGAATGCCTACAAAACCTTCCAATTTATCGCCAACTATAACCTCAAAATAAAACGGCACGACGTATCGTTGCTGGCCGGATATACATGGGAAGACGAATGCCAACGCTTCGTTAGCGGTTCGCGAAACAAGATTGCTACAGACGATAAGCCATATTTGAGCATGGGCGATGCCAACGGACAGACGAACAGCGGCGACGGTTACGACTGGGCTTTGCAATCGGTTATCGGTCGACTGACCTACAACTACGACCAACGCTATCTCTTCGAACTGAACATGCGCTACGATGGTTCGTCGCGTTTCCCCACCAACAGCAAGTACGCCTTGTTCCCTTCGGTATCGGCAGGATGGCGAATAACCGAAGAAAAATTCTGGAAAGACGAGCCAGCATTTGATTTCGTAAATAACCTTAAGCTGAAAGCGAGCTACGGCGTGTTAGGAAACAACAACATCGGTAACTATCCTTACCAAACGGTTTACCAACTAGATTCCAAGCACAACTATGTGTTTGGTGGCACATACACGCAAGGAGCGGCCATAACCACCTTCACCGATCCCAACCTAAAATGGGAACGCACCCGCACATCAGACGTAGGCATCGAGGCCGCATTCTTCAACTACGCCCTCACCTTCAATGCCACATATTTCTATCGCAAAACCACGGATGTGCTATATACACCCGCTGCTAGCGTATCCGACATCTTCGGATTAAAACTTTCGAAAGTGAACACGGGCGCGTTAGAGAACAAGGGTTGGGAATTTGAAGTGGGATACACCAACCACGCAGGCGATTTCAGCTACCAAATTAACGGTAACTTCTCTATCATTAGCAACAAGGTGCTCACTCTTGGCCTTGGAAATGTGCAACAAAAGAATGGCATGGTGGGTAACGGCACCGACCTTTTCATTGGCTATCCCATGGAAATGTTCTACGGCTACAAAACAGACGGACTATTCCTTACCGACGATGAGGTGAACACATGGGCAGACCAAAAGGCTATTGCCAGTGGTTCGAAAGCCGGCGACATACGTTATCGCGACCTCACGGGCGACAATAAGGTCACACCCGACGATCGCGTGTACCTTGGTTCACGCATTCCCAAATACACTTTTGGTTTAAACTTGGCCTGCAACTACAAGCATTTCGATTTCTCTATGCTGTTGCAAGGCGTTGCCAAAGTAAAAGGTTTGCTTACGCGATATGCTGGATGGGCCTTCAATCAAGAGGGAAACATACAGAAATGGCAGATGGAAGAAACTTGGAATGTGCAGAAAAACAATCGTTATGCCAAATATCCGCGCTTGGAAGCCACTAGCAATGCCGGAGGCAAAAACACGCTCACGTCCGACTATTGGCTGCTCGATGCTTCCTATCTCAAGGTGCGCAACGTGCAATTGGGCTACACCCTGCCTAAGAACATGGCCAGAAACATGGGTATTGGCTCGCTGCGTATGTATCTCTCGCTAGACAATCCGCTGGCCTTCCACCACTATCACAAGGGTTGGGACCCCGAAAACACCAAAACCGAGGGCAGCTACTACCCCACCCTAACCACCTACACATTCGGTTTAACACTTAGCTTATAGGCACATTATGAAACAGATTAAAATCAACCATATCATCGTCGCCACCCTATTGGCAATGCTAATGGGGGCGTGCAGCCTAGAAAGGTCGCCCTTGTCGAACATCTCCGACAACGAATTTTGGAAAGACCCCAATAGGGCTTCGATGGCACTCACCGCGCTATATCGTGGTGAAATAACCAACGGCGTGGAGTTCGCGCCCAGCGACTTTTGGTCGTATGGCGGATTTCTATACACCGAGCACCTCACCGACAACGGTTTCGACCGACGCGGTGAAAATGCACCCTACTTCCAAATTTCAAGCGGAAAGCTGCTCAACAATAACAACATGATCAGAATTTATTGGCGAGCCGCCTACCACCGCATTGTAAACTGCAACCGTTTTCTTCAAAACATCGCAGCCATACAACAAACGCCTGCCATGGTGCGCATGACAGCCGAGGCACGCTTTCTTAGGGCTACACAGTATCATTACTTGGCCAGTTACTTCAAAGATGTACCCCTCGTGACGACCGTACTCACCAACGAAGAATCGAATAACGTAAAGAAAACGCCACAAGCAGACGTCTTGAAGTTTTGCGCAGACGAGTTTAAGGCCGCAGCCGAGGAACTTCCGTCTTTCAACAACCTACCTGCCAGCGACAAGGGTAGGGCTTGCAAGCAGGCAGCACTGGCCTTCTTGGGGCGCACTTACATGCTGATGAAGGATTGGAAGAATGGCGCAGAGACTTACAAACAAATCATCAAGATGGGCGAAAACGCCATCCACCCACGCTATCAAGAGCTGTTTTGGCCCAAAACAGGTATCGACAACAAGGAGAATATCTTCTACATCGCCTACTTATCCAACTACTTTGGATGCGGAATGCCTCAACACCTAATGTCGGCCAAAGACAACGGATGGAGCAGTTCGAACCCTGCTGGCGGTTTGTTTGAGGCTTACGAATTCAAGGATGGCACGCCTTTTAGCTACGACGACCCGCGTTATAACCCCAATAACCTAGGTGAAAACCGCGACCCACGACTAGATTATACCATCTATTATAATGGTGCAACATTCAAGGGAACAACCTACATTATCTCGCCCGACTCGTCGGCTGCCAAGAAACAAAAGCTAGATTATGCCACCGAAGCATCGAAAACGGGTTTTCTCTGGCGTAAATACTTCAACGAAGAGCGTATCGAAGACATCACCAGTTACAGTGCCGTAACGCCTATTATACGTTATGCCGAAGTGCTGCTTAGCTACTTGGAATGCCAATTGGAGAACGGCGAACCCATCACCCAAGCTCTATTAGACCAAACCATCAATGCCGTTAGAGGTCGTAACGATGTTAACATGCCTGCCATCAACGAAACCGACGCCAACAAACTGCGCGAAATTTTGCGCCACGAGCGTCGCATTGAGTTGGCATACGAAGGCATACGCTATTGGGATTTGCTAAGGTGGAACATCGCACACGAGGTTCTTAACGGACCAATATGGGGTGCACCCTACCCCAATTCGGCTGCATACGAAAAGTCAACCAAGGTGGTAGACCCCACAGGACATTTCCGGTGGTATGTGGGAAGGCGCGATTTCAGAAATCCACAAGACTACACTTGGCCTATCCCACTGAGTGAACAGAACATCAACCCCAACCTACGCGAAGAGTAATCCCTATATCGTCGGTGTGTTGCCATAGGCCATTGGGCCTCGCGCAACACACCGATTTACATTTATCGGCCCAACAAGCAATCCTCCCCCTACGCATTTATAGGTATAAAATCACTTGTAGAAACAACGTTCTTTTTTACAAATCATCATTTTTAGCGATTGTCGACAATAGCAGAAAAGCCTACCTTTGCTATGAATAAAAACCGCACAAGCCAAGAGGTAAGAAGACTTGCGCCATAAAAACGACATGCAATGAACGATAAAATTGAAAGTAAACTGGGCAACGTACCCGAAACGATGCTCATCACACTTTGGGCTAAGGCAACCGAAACAGGACGCACCGACGCACTGATTAAAGACGAAAAGGCCGTAGAAATGATGGGTAAGATTGATTACGACTTCTCTAAACTCAAAAAGGCTTCGTTCTCGCAATCGGGCTGTTGCGTACGAGCCGGCCTCATAGACATGGAGGCTAAGGCTTTCTTAAAAGACAATCCCGACGCTGTGGTGATACAGTTGGGGGCTGGTATCGATGCCCGATACGAACGACTTGGTAAGCCCAAAGTGAGCCATTGGTACGACCTAGACTTGCCCGAAGCCATCGAACTGAGGCGCAAACTGCTGCAAGAGTCGGAAGAAAACACTTTCCTGCCACAGTCGCTCTTCGACTACTCGTGGTGCGACAAGGTGAAAGCCGCTGGCAAACCCATACTCATTATCATCGAAGGCGTAATGATGTACTTCGACCCAGAAGCGGTTAAGAGCTTCTTCACCAACATTGCGCAACGCCTAGACAATGCCGTCGTGCTTTTCGACATGCTCGCCTTCTCTCTTGTTGGCAACTCGAAAAAACACGACTCATTGAAGAAAATGGGCAAGGAGGTGGAATTTAAATGGTCGATGCTAAACACCAAAGACATGGAAACATGGAACAATCGCCTGCATCTAGACAAGGAATACTATATGAGTGACCACGACCACGGCCGTTTCCCCTTTATCTTCCGTATGCTTTACCACATCCCCTACTTCTATCGTCACTTCAATCAACGCGTGGTGAAACTAAAGATTGGGTAGTGATGAAGAGACAAGTTACCCTTTGATGGAAAAAAGACAACAGCCGTTTTCAGAGGTATCTTATTGGCGAAGCTAACTGCGTGTTTCGCTACAAGCCGTTTGTAGCCACACTACAAGTCTTTTGTAGTCACACTACAAGTCGTTTGTAGCCACACTACAAGCCTTTTGTAGTCGCCCTACAAAGCCCTTTGTAGCCACACTACAAAACCATTTGTAGCCACACTACAAAGCCGCTTGTACTGGTACGTTGAAGGCAAAACATCTAGCAAAACGGCAATAATAATATGGGGAAGCCTTAACAAAGGCAGGCTGAGTGATGGTCTCACACATCCCCCCAACAACCCTTCGTGCTTATACATTTCGACACAATCGTTATAAAAAAGGGAACTATATTTCGGTAGTTCCCTTTTTTTTGTTTACTTTGCAACGCGAGAACAACAAGCATTAAACCGCAGAAAGAAACAGACAGCAACGCAAACATTGGAACAGCAGGTCACACCCATACTCACCATTAACGGGTCCGACGGCACTGGCGGGGCAGGCATACAGGCAGACATCAAGACGATTTCCGCCCTAGGAGGTCGTGCGCTCTCGGCCATCACCTCGATAACAGCCCAAAACACATTGGGCATTCAAGAGTTTTTCGACCTGCCTTCCGAAACCGTTAAGGGACAAATAGAGGCCATTGTGAACGACATACAGCCCGCCGTAGTGAAGGTTGGCATGATAAGAAGAGCCGACACCGTGGCACAAATAGCACATCTGCTAAGGCAACACAAGCCCAAACACGTTATCTACGACCCTGTTATCGTGTCGTCGCAAAACGAGATGCTCATGGCGCAAGAGGTTGTTGACGAGGTTCGACGCAGCCTGCTGCCCCTCTGTTCGCTGGTACTGATGAAGCGTGCAGATGCCGAACGACTTACGCAAACTGCAATTAACACGGCAGCCGACCTAAACCTCGCGGTGAAAAGTTTGCTTGCCGAGGGTTGTCAAGCGGTGCTGTTGCAGGGCAGTCACACGCCCCCACAAAGTCTTACCGACGTGTTCGCCACGGCAAAAGACGGTGAGCCCACCTTTCTCCCCTCGCTGTTCGGCGAGGGCGAAGGCAACACTCGCCACGGACTTAGTGGTAGCCTGTCGGCCGCCATCGCCACTTTCGTAAACGGTGGCAATGCCATCTTCGAAGCTGTGGTAAACGCACGCAACTACATTGCCCAGTTGCAACCCCACCATACGGGTATCATCGGCCGGAGTGGAGAACTGTTTAACGAGTTCACCCACGAGATAACACAACACCATCGCACCAACAGCGACGTGAAGTTTTATGCCGACAAGCTGAACGTTAGCGCGCGATATCTGGCTCAGGTAACGCGTCGCATAACGGGAAAGGCACCCAAGGCCATCATCGACGAATACCTTACGCACGAGATTGAGCAGCAGTTGGCCTTCACCCAGAAAACCGTTCAAGAGATTGCCTACGCCTATGGGTTTCGCTCGCAGGCACATCTGGCCAAGTTCTTTAAGAACATTAACGGACTTGCACCTAGCGAATTTAGAAAAGAAATACATTTAAACAAACAATAAAAATGAAAGAGAACAGACAAGAACTTAACCGCAACCTGGCGCAAATGCTTAAAGGCGGTGTTATCATGGACGTTACAACCCCCGAGCAGGCACGCATTGCCGAGGCTGCTGGTGCATGTGCCGTTATGGCATTGGAACGCATCCCCGCCGATATTCGCGCAGCTGGTGGCGTTTCGCGCATGAGCGACCCCAAGATGATTAAGGGCATTCAAGAGGCCGTTTCCATCCCCGTGATGGCCAAATGCCGCATCGGACACTTTGCCGAAGCACAAATTCTGCAAGCCATCGAGATAGACTATATCGACGAGAGCGAAGTGCTTTCGCCTGCCGATGATGTTTACCATATCGACAAGAACAAGTTCGACGTACCTTTCGTTTGCGGTGCCAAGAACCTTAACGAGGCCCTTCGCCGTATTGCTGAGGGTGCAACGATGATTCGTACAAAGGGCGAACCCGGAACGGGCGACGTTATTCAGGCTGTGCGCCACTTGCGTATGATGCAAAGCGAAATACGTAGGCTTACCTCGATGAGCGAAGACGAGCTGTACGAAGCAGCTAAAGCCATGCAAGCTCCCTACGAATTGGTGCGCTATGTTCACGAGAACGGCAAGCTTCCCGTTGTGAATTTCGCCGCTGGTGGCGTAGCTACGCCTGCCGATGCAGCCTTGATGATGCAGCTTGGAGCAGAGGGAGTATTCGTTGGTTCGGGTATATTCAAGTCGGGCGATCCTGCCAAACGTGCCGCCGCCATCGTAAAAGCCGTAACCAACTACAACGATGCCAAGATGCTGGCCGAACTGTCTGAAGACCTAGGCGAAGCCATGGTGGGCATCAACGAGCAAGAGATAGCGCTGCTAATGGCAGAGAGAGGGCAATAAGACGATGCGAATTGCCATTCTTGCACTGCAAGGCGCATTCATCGAACATAGCAAGATGCTTGCGCAACTCGGCGTGGAGAGTTTCGAAGTGAGGCAAGCTGCCGATTGGGAACAACCCAAAGACGCGCTAATCATCCCTGGCGGAGAAAGCACCACGATGCTTAAATTGTTAAACGAGCTGAACTTACTCGCCCCCATAAAGCAAGCCATAGAAGACGGACTGCCCGTTTTCGGCACATGCGCAGGCCTTATCTTACTGGCCAAACACGTGGTGGGCGACGTTTTGGAACGCATATCAACGATGGACACCACCGTTTGTCGTAACGCATACGGACGTCAGCTGGGCAGCTTCTATATAGAAAGCAACGTAAAAGGCATAGACCATGCCGTGCCAATGACCTTTATCCGCGCGCCCTACATCACCAATGTGGGCAAGGATGTGGAGGTGTTGGCCGAGGTGAATGGCCATATCGTTGCGGCTAGGCAAGGCAAACAGCTGGTCACCGCTTTTCATCCCGAACTGAACGACGACCTTTCTATACACCGCCTGTTTGTGGAGATGGTTACGGAAAAGTAATAAAGACTCGCTCAAACCTTTTTTGAATAGGAAGGGAAAGGCTTCACCCGCACTCCACCCAACCAAAGGGAGAGGAAGATTAATGGCCTTACCGCTTCGTTCATAAAGTTCAACCCAACCGGCCATTAGGCTTTTTTCCATGCCATAAAGCATAGAGAAGCCCTAATGGCCGATTTATTTTTCCAACTAAAGATCATATCCGAGCATCTCCATATACACCTTATAGCCGCCCATGAGGCATAAAAACGAATCAATGAAAAATAAGCTTGGAGAGCTAGTTTTTTGTCTTCGGCTGTATTATAGCTGATGTGTAACAAAACTTTAGCTAAAAGGTTGATAAACAGGAGATATATAAACGTCTTTCATTTACCCTGCTATCGTGCTCTTACAAACTTAAAATCTGTACACTAATTAACTAATAAAATTCACCTTACGCTTGTTTTTTCGTAACAAACTATTGCATAGCATCTACTTTTTTCCTATCTTTGACGCCATAAAACGAACATCATTCGAACGCTTATGAATAGCGATACGCCACCCCACACCTATTGATACCGACAAGCCTTTGTTTGTTGGTAGGATTTATAAAACCATATAACATAACAAATAATTAATTCAAGAACAAGATGAAACATAAAATACTTTTATGGCTCATGCTTCTCTTTTTCCCTTTAGCGTTGGGTACATCATGTAACACCGAAGTGAATCTTGAAAACATAAAGTATGAGGGGAAAATACTGTCACTTATCAAGAGCAACAATAATGAGCGTTATAACATTATTCTAATTACAAGTTCTACATCCAGAAAAGGAGTACCTGTGGGAAGCTCTATCGGTTTTTATGATAGAGACTTCGGCGAAAAGATGCACGAAGGCGACATTGTTCATTTCCGTGTGCCGATGTTTCAAGAATGGGTTGGCCCAGAAACAGCCGACCACCTTTGGCCACAATATGTGGGGGTGATAAAGTTTTACGAAAATTAACGCCTACTAAAAGGAAACAATTATGAAACGAATATTGATTATATTGACCTTATTGCTGGGATGGGCAACTATACACGCACAGCAAGGTTAGCGATATGTGGAAAAATTAATAATATTAACCCCAAGACGAAGTATTCTTTATTAAGACAAAGAATTCAGAAACCAATAGTACATTCACGAATAGAATGACCAGACAATTTGGACGAAATGTCCTAAAACATTCATTTAAAAGGGCTCCGAATCAATATATTGTAAGGGCAAAAGGCAATAAGTAAATATGAGATACAATTATGGAGTGTAAGCATGCTCGTTAAGAGTTATCAGACAGATCTTCCTGTCTACCAAATACCTATTTCCAACTTGCCCGCTGGCATGTACTCTGTTCGCGTAATAAAGAATGGGAAAGTATATACACAAAAATTAATGAAGAAAATATAGACGTGTATGATTAGCCTATTTATTCATGGTTAATCCACTAACTTTTAATCTTTAAAAAGGGGGAAAAGCCACACAAGGCCCTTCCCCCTTCTTTAATAGTTTACTTTTCTTTTCTCGTGGGTTCAATTCGTGGCGTTGGCATTCCGAAAGTCAATGGCTTTCGTTAATGACAATAACCGACTGAAACGCTACTTTGTTTCGATCTCTTCCTTCATGTCGATAAACTGCTTTGTTGCATCGTAAAACTCGTATTGCAAGAAAGCCAACTTCTGGGAAGGAACGATGTGCAAGCCAAATCCGTACTTCAACTGCCACTGCCTTTTCAAGGAAACAAGTCCTTTATTGATGTAAGCAGCAACATACGGGTGTACATGCAAATAGAATTTCTTTACGCCAATTTTGTTAACCAGTCGGTCTATCTTACGTTCCAGTTGGTCGGTAAACAGAATGCTCGACTTTATTTTTCCTTTTCCGAAGCAGGTTGGGCAGGTCTCGTCTACACTTAAGTCCATTGCCGGACGCACGCGCTGCCGTGTTATCTGCATCAGCCCAAACTTACTTAGCGGCAGTATGTTATGGCGTGCGCGGTCTTTCTGCATGTTTTTACACATCCGTTCGTAGAGCATTTGCCTGTCTTCTGCAAGGTTCATGTCGATGAAGTCTACCACAATGATACCTCCCATGTCTCGCAGCCGCAGCTGTCGGGCCAGTTCGTCGGCAGCGCCGAGGTTCACTTCGAGTGCATTTGCTTCCTGTCCCTTTTCCGAACGCGTACGGTTTCCGCTGTTTACGTCCACCACATGCAGCGCTTCGGTATGCTCGATGATAAGATATGCGCCATGTTTGTAGTTAACGGCTTTCCCAAAACTCGATTTAATCTGTTTGGTGATGTTGAAGTTATCAAAGATAGGCACCTTACCCGAATAGAGTTTTACGATGTCTACCTTATCTGGGGCGATCATCGATACATAGTGCCGCACTTCCTTGAAAACGTCTTCATCGTTCACATAGATGTTCTCGTAGGTTGGGTTGAACAAGTCGCGCAACAGCGCCACAGCCCTACTCGTTTCCTCGAATACCAAGTGCGGTCTCTTTTGAGATTTCTGCACCTTTTCGATAGCTTCTTCCCAATACTTGGTTAGGGTTTTAAGCTCGGCGTCTAATTCGGCCACCCGTTTGCCTTCGGCTACGGTTCGCACGATAACGCCACAGTTTTTGGGTTTGATGCTGTGAATGAGCTGCTTTAGTCGCGCCCGTTCTTCGCCGCTTTTAATTTTAGAAGAGACAGAAACCTTATCGTTAAAGGGTATGAGAATGAGATAACGGCCAGCGAACGAAAGCTCGCACGTTAGTCTCGGCCCTTTGGTAGATATGGGCTCTTTAACGATTTGCACCAGCACCTCTTGCCCCGAAGTGAGGGTTGTTTGCACGCTACCGTCTTTCTTTAAGTCGGGTAGCCTAGATGCCTTAGCAAAGGGATAAAGCTTTTTCCTGTCGCTTTGCACCTGTTTAAGGTACTTGGCGTATGAGTCGAATTGACTTCCTAAGTCGAGATAATGAAGAAAAGCGTCGCGTTCAAATCCTACGTCTACGAAACAAGCATTGAGCCCTGGCATCAGCTTTTTTACCTTTGCCACGTAGACATTGCCAACAGAAAACGACACCTCTCGTGTTTCGCTCTGATATTCCACTAGCTTTTTATCTTCTAGTAGGGCTATCGAGATTTCTTTCTGTTGAACGTCAATTACTACTTCGCTAGTCATCTTCTTCTTGTTAGCTCCTTAGTTTTCGTCCAAAATATTTGTTAGGCATGTTCTATAAGTATCTTTTGCGCATAATGCATCGATGCACCTAGAACTGCGCGAGACAAGGAGTTTGGCGTTTGGTAGACTTTGCTTGCATTGTGTTTGCTGGCGTGAGAGTTACTGTTGTTTGGCCAACGGACACGACAAAACCCACGAAGAAAGCCGCACTGCCTATGAAAGAAACTTATAGGCGCGTTCTATGAAAAGTGCGCCAAAGGCCTTTTTATAGAACTCGCCTGTAAAGAACTGCTGCCTAAAAGGACAAGTCGAGATGTCCACCACGGATGTGTCGACGTGCCCCTCAATGGCGAATAAGCTCTTGGCAAGTGCGGTTACTTGCTCTTGTGCCTATTCTTTCTCAGTCTCTTTTTACGTTTGTGAGTAGCCATCTTGTGGCCTTTTCTTTTCTTTCCGCTTGGCATAGCTGTAATTTTTTAATTGTTATTTATAATATATATGTGTTGTCGCAACGTTTTATTATTCGCCTCGCATGCTCTCAACGAAACTCTTGGCGGGCTTGAAGCACGGCAAATCGTGTGCAGCGATGGTAATAGTGGTGTTCTTGGCGATGTTGCGTGCCGTTTTGGCAGCGCGGTGCTTGATGATGAAGCTACCAAAACCACGAAGGTAAACATTGTCTTTCTTGTCCAACAAGCTGCCCTTAATTGTCTCCATAAAGCTTTCAACCACTACGGAAACGTCTTTCTTTTGAATACCAGTCTGTATGGCTATCTCGTTGATAATATCTGCCTTTGTCATTCTTATTTTTGTTGTTATTTGTTTTACATATTTCTCCCTATCTCGGATATGGAGTGCAAATATACGAGTTTTTTATGTGATAAGAAAATATATTTACCTTTTTTTACGCTCCACGGAGTGTTTTTGTTCGTTTCAAAACCTGCTTATTCTCAACGAATTACACTTCAAGGGATTAGTGAAGGATACAAAAAAGGCCGACACATCAATGATGTGTCAGCCTCAATTCTTGTGATTCCGGCGGGATTCAAACCCACAACCTTCTGATCCGTAGTCAGATGCTCTATTCAGTTGAGCTACGGAACCTCTTTCCGAATTGCGAGTGCAAAGGTATAGAGTTTTTTTCTTTCCGCCAAATGTTTCGTTAACTTTTTATTGAAAAAAGTGCTATTTGGGCTACTTTAAGTCCCATTTCGGGGTGCAAAGGGACTGTTTTAGCCCCTTCGCCACACCCAAAACTTACTTTATCAATGCCACCGAACGCTTCAAGAAGGCATCGAGAGCGGCGCCTTTTAGCAGGCCATTTTGTAGCAATGCCAAATCGATGAGCTGGTGAACGATGTCGTTACCCTTACCGAAGTCGGCCAATGTGGCTTGCTTCTTTGAACGTTGGTCGGCTATTTCCTTTTCGGTCTTGCTCACCTCGGCACGTTCTTCCTCGGTAATTTCTTCGGGTTTCTTTGCCGATTGTTGCTGACGCAGTGCGGCCAAGCGAGCTTCCAAGCCCTTTATTTCGGCCTCAACAGGCTTCAAGGTATCGGCCGTTGATTGCTTGCAAGCCTCCAACACGCGCTTTATCAAGGCGTGGTCGCTGTTCAACACCACGCTATACGCATCGGGCATCTGAGCATAGAAGGCCATGCCAGCCTGCAAACGGCTCATATCCTTCATGCGGCGCATGTACTCGCTTTGGGTGATGAGTATAGGCTGTGCCGTTTCGCCCATGGCTTCCACTTCTGCATTAAACTCGGCCTTGTCGATGCGCGGCATCTGCGAGCGGAACACTTGCGACAGACTTTCGCGATCGGCATCGTCTAGATTGCTCTTCGGGGCGTCGTCTTTTTGTATCAGTCGCTCTACGATATCACTGTCTACGCGTACGAAGTGGCATTTTTCCAACTTCTGTTCCAACATCGATGCCACAGGAACATCTAGTTCGCCTTCGAGCAGCAGCACGCTATAACCCTTGGCGCGAGCTGCTTCGACGTAAGAGAATTGCTCTTCTTTGTTGTTGGTGTATAGGCAAACCAACTGTCCGTCTTTGTCGGTTTGGTTGTCTTTGATCAGCGTGCGATACTCGTCGTAGGTGAAATACTTGCCATCAACATCCTTCAGCAGGGCGAAATCTTTAGCTCGATCGTAGAAATCTTCTTGCGAAAGCATGCCGTAGTTAATGAAAAGCTTCAAGCTGTCCCACTTGTCTTCAAAGCCCTTGCGGTCTTCCTTAAACAGACTTTGTAGACGATCGGACACTTTTTTAGTGATGTATGTCGAGATTTTCTTCACGTCGCCATCGCTTTGCAAATAGCTACGGCTTACGTTTAGAGGAATATCGGGTGAATCGATAACACCGTGCAAGAGCGTGAGGAAGTCGGGGACGATACCTTCAACTTGGTCGGTTACGAACACTTGGTTGCAATACAGCATCACTTTGTTGCGCTGCAGCTCGATGTTGCTGTGTATTCGGGGGAAGTAAAGCACGCCCGTGAGGTTGAACGGATAATCTACATTGAGGTGAATCCAGAACAAGGGCTCATCCTGCATGGGATAAAGCGTGCGGTAGAAGTTCTTGTAGTCTTCGTCTTTTAGAGTACTTGGGGCCTTCGTCCACAGCGGTTCCACATCGTTAACGATGTTGTCTTCTTCCGTGTCCACTTGCTTTCCGTCCTTCCATTCGGTCTTTTTGCCAAAGGCGATGGCGATAGGCAAGAACTTGCAATACTTGTTGAGCAGCTGTTGTATGCGTGCTTTCTCCAAGAACTCTTTGCAATCGTCGTCGATATACAGCACGATGTCGGTGCCACGGTCGTCTTTCTGCACCTCTTCGATTTCGTATGCAGGCGACCCATCGCAGCTCCACTTCACGGCTTGCGCACCTTCTTGGTAGCTGCGCGTAATGATTTCCACCTTCTTGCTCACCATAAAGGCCGAGTAGAAACCCAGTCCGAAGTGTCCGATAATGGCGTTGGCGTTGTCTTTGTACTTATCGAGGAAGTCGGTTACGCCCGAAAAGGCGATTTGATTGATGTATCGGTCAATCTCGTCGGCCGTCATTCCCACGCCTCGGTCGCTGATGGTTAGTGTTCCCTTGTCAGCATCCAGACTCACGCGCACGGTTAAGTCGCCCTGATCGCCTTTGAAGTCGCCACGCTCGGTCAATGTTTTCAGCTTCTGTGTAGCATCTACGGCGTTAGAAACTAGTTCGCGCAGAAAAATCTCGTGGTCTGAATAGAGAAACTTTTTTATCACGGGGAAGATGTTCTCTGTTGTAACCCCAATGTTTCCTTTTTGCATGTTATATATATAATAATGTGTTAAGTTCGTTATAATCGTTATACGTTTGCATGATATGCAAACTTTGTGCCAAGATGAAATAATGCGTTGGGGGATGGCAGAGAGATATGCAGATTGAACCTTCAACTCACAAATGTAGAGGCTCGCAACTCTAAACATTAAATTATTTTCTATGAAAAAAGTTAAAGTTATGCCTCGTTATTACATAGCTTGTATGTATCTTTGTACCATAACTAATAACCATAAGCCATGGCTAAGATACTAAACAAATACATTTGGTTAGCCGAAACCATATATAAAGCACGCAAAATAACCTTCGAAGAGATTAACGAAGAATGGCGGAGAGATATCGATTTCAGTGGCGGAGAAGATCTCCCTTTACGCACTTTCCATAAATGGCGCATTGGGGTGGAAGACTTACTCGGCCTTGTTATCGAATGCGAGCGCAAGGGGCGCTATGCCTATTACATCGCAAACGAAAGCGAAATAGGGAACGGAACACTTAAACGATGGCTTTTCGACACCATCACGGAGGGTAACCTGCTGATGGAAAACCAACGACTAAAAGACCGAATACTGCTGCAACACACGCCCACCAACAACCAACAGCTAAAAACAATATTGCAAGCCATGCGCGAGAACCACACGCTGCGCGTTACCTATCACAGCTATTACCGCCCATCGGCTACCACCTTCGAGGTAGAACCTTATTGCATTAAGATGTTTAGTCGACGTTGGTACATGGCGGCCCGTTCTCCTTATTATAATAAGGTGATGGTGTATGCGCTCGACCGCATCGTTAACTTGGAGATACTTACGAGCAACAAGTTTATTCTACCACCCGATTTCGACGCGAAAGAGTTCTTCGCCGACTGCTTCGGAGTTATCATTGGCGACAACACAGCGACAGAAGAAGTGACGCTAATGGTTAGCGAATTGCAAGCTCATTATCTTCGCGACCTGCCTTTGCATGCCTCGCAACGCGAACTCGCGCCCAAAGACAACCGCTGCACCTTCACCTTTCGCCTTCGTCCCACTTTCGATTTCCAACAAGAACTGCTCTCACTTGGGGCGGATGTGGAAGTGATTGAACCCCATTGGCTGAGAGAAACGATGAAAGAGAAGATTAGGGAGATGGCGGAAAGGTATGGGGAGGAAAGAGATTAACACGCCACCAGACTTCGTTTGTCCTCTTAATGGCAACGACATTCAAATGAATGTCAACTTGAATTAGAATAAATACATATTATGTCGAATTTGATAACACTTTAATAAATACAACAATGAGTAACAATTCATCAGATATCAACCTGAAAGCCTTTGAAGAACTTTCGGGACTTACGTTTATAATACCAAGTCAACAACGCGGTTACAAGTGGACTCCTAAAAACGTAAAGGAACTTTTAAAAGACCTTTGGGAATTTTCAAATCAGGGAAACAAGAACATGTATTGCCTACAACCCATAGCGGTAGTTAAGCATGAAGAGCGAAAATATGAAGTTCTTGATGGCCAACAACGGCTTACCACCCTATTTCTTCTATACAAGTATCTAACCCAAAAGAATGCCTACACCTTCGAATTTGAAAGAGACAACAACGAATCCGACAACAACAGGTGGGATTTTCTAACAGCCATTGACAAAAAAGAAAAGCTGGACGACAGCCAAATCGACCGTTTCTACATCACGAAAGCATACGAAACGATTAAGGATGCTTTCGAAAAAAAACCGCAGGAGATTTTCCCCGGTTTAGAGAAAGAAAACCTTAAAGAGCTGTTCGAGGAACTATTGAAAGCAAAACGCGAGAAAAAGTCGGTACAAGTGATTTGGTATGAGACCCCAAAAGAGAAGACCCACGAAACATTCAGGAACTTAAATAGTGGGAAAATCAGCCTTAGTAATAGCGACCTTATCAAGGGTCTCTTGCTAAATAGGGTTAACGGATTGCCTTCCGAACATCATAACATGGTAGCCCGTCAGCTTGAAGAGATGGAGCAAGCGCTAAACCAAAACAAGTTCTGGTTTATGCTTTCACGCGAAGAACCCAAGCATCCATACACGCGCATGGACCTCTTATATAATGTAGCTGCTAATGTAAGAGAGGAAGATATAAGGATTGACTATCGCACTTCGTTCAGATGGTTTGCCGAGAACGACAATAAAAATCTATTAGAAAAATGGAAACAAGTACGCCATATGTTCTTACGTTTGTATGATTTGTACACCAACACATATACTTACCATTATATTGGCTTTCTTACCTATCACCATAAGGGTGACACCATAAAGCGGATTTACGAATTAATTGAGAAGAACGAGAAATACTCCAAAGAGGAATTTAAATCGAAGTTAAGAACTAGCATTAAGGAAATAGTCAATCCCAAAGAAGATAGGGAAATTAAAGATTACTCTTATATCAACAACTCGGCTAACGAATTGCGAGATTTACTCCTGCTCCACAATATCGAAACACTTCTCCAACATTACCAAACACTCAAAAACAGCAAACAATATCAACTACAATATGAATTCGAGCAATTCCCATTTGAAGTGCTATATAAACAAAAATGGGATATAGAGCATATTGCCTCACAAACGGACAACAGCTTGAGAAACGAGAATGAATGGACGAGGTGGCTACAAAGCATTGAGACTGACTACCCCTCATACTTTGACTATGACGGAGACATAAACGAAGATTGCCTCAATGCAAAAATCCAAAGATACAAAATGGCCTTTGAAAAGGAAAAGAACAAAAATAATTTTAATCAGCTATATAAGACTATCATTCGTTATAACGAAGAAGAAACCCTAGGCAATGAAGCCATTAAAGAAAATGAAAAAGATAACATAGGAAACCTTGTTTTGCTTGACAAGCATACCAATAGAAGTTATAAAAACGCGCTTTTCCCACAAAAAAGGAAAGCAATTATAACGGCAGACGGTTTGGGAGCAAAAGATGAGACACGACAATTCATCCCATTATGCACGATGCAATGTTTCACAAAAGCCTATAACAAAGAAAACAACGTAAAACTGAACGCATGGACCAAAGCAGATGCTGAGGCTTACTTAGAAGACATAAAAGAGAAACTTAGCAAATATTTCACTAACAAAAAAGACCAAGACAATGAACTTTATTAAAGCATTCGAAAACAAAATCATATTAATCCCACTGTTACAGCGAGATTATGTTCAAGGAAATGTTGAATCTGTTATCACACCGTTCATTGAGCAACTAGTAGATAAAGACAGGCACTCGGACCTTAACTATATTTATGGTTATAACGAAGATGGCAAGTTCGTGCCTATTGATGGACAACAACGCCTTATAACATTGTGGCTTTTACATTTATATTGTGCAGCGAAGTCTCACAACGTGCTTAACATCAAACTCCAATTCATGTCAAGAGAATTCGCAAACGATTTTTGCGAACACTTAGATAGCTATCTCTCCATACTACTTGGCAAATTGAAAGAACAGGATGAAGAAGACCTAGGTCACGCCATTATAAATGAGAGTTGGTTTATTTCTTCGTGGAAATACAACGAAACAGTACGTGGCATGCTCAATGCACTTAAACACATTCACCGTGAATGTAAACGCAAAGACGTAAGCGAACTATGGAAACAGCTTAATTCAGATAATTGTCATATAGTTTTCTCATTCTTAGATATGGGCGGCGAACAAGGACTTGATGACGACATATATATTAAGATGAATGGACGTGGTAGACCGCTTAGCGTATTTGAAAACCTAAAATCGTGGATGGACGAACAAGTTTCAACCAGCAAACAATCCACATCCAACATGGAAGAAGAGGAAGAATGGCGCAACTTATGGCCAACATATATGGACAACAAGTGGACTGACTTCTTTTGGGAGAATAGAAACGTGGGGCAAGAACATCCTGAAGAGATTGACGACGAACAACTCTATTGTTTCTGCAATCTGCTCATTCTATATTGGATGAGACACAAAGACAAACTTAAAGACAAACTAGAAGCAATAAAGAAAGATGAAACTCTATTTGAGGACTTTCTTAGACTTCTCAAAAAAGAAGGGAAAAAGGAGGACGTCGAACATATTGTCAGCTATTTCTTTGAACGCCTTCAAAGAGCAGCACTTCCACCTTTGGTGTGGATTGAAAGATTAGAGCTTATGCCTACCGAATTTCTCCGTTTTGCTTTTGATGCTCTGAATACGCTACACGACTTATCAGATAAGATAAACAAGTCGGAAACACACATTGACTCCATTAAAGAGGGACTAACAAAAACCTATTACCTGTCCATGTGCGTGGGAACGTTTAGAAGAACATTGCCATTGCTTTACGCAATATTGCTTTGCAATGATACTAAGAAACTGCACAATTGGTTTAGGGTTTGCCGCAACCTTATAGAGAACACAACGATTGAGCAGGAAGAGTTACCTACCATCTTAGAATGTTTGGAGCGCTTCTATACATACGTCAAGGACAAAGACCTGTTAAAAGTGTTAGCCGAAGATGAGAATATAGATACCTTATTGAATAAATTCAGGTCTTCACAAGTAAAAGAAGAACGCCAAAAAGCTGAACTGCCACAAGAATTTAGGACTGCAATTGAAAAACTGGAAAACCACCCTTTTTTCTTTGGCAGAATTGGAATATTGTTTAAAGTTCTAGGAAACAGCAATGATATTGTTGCTGACGGACTAGACAAGTTTGAGAAATGTACTGCCATTCTAAACACTATTTTCAGTAAGAAGAGCACAACAACAGTCAGCGAAGATTTCGACAAAGAAGACGAATACTTACTCAGACGTGCGTTAATGGCTGTATCCAAGCCAAACTATTATGGATACTACAAAGGCAACGATTGGTGTTTCTGCAACAATAGGGAAGAATGGAAAGAGTTTCTCAACACTCAAAAAGATAGACTAAATACATTTAAGCAACTTATCAATAATTGCATTGAGCGGTTGGGTTCTAATAACTACGATGTAGAAATGGCCTGTAAAGACTATATGAAAGAACTCATTGCAGAAACAGAATCTGACTACGAAAAAAAACTCAATGAGCCAGATAGAGAGAACAAGTTCTCTTTGCACTTCGTACATCATCCTGGCGTATGGAAGTACATGCAGAATAAAAAATGTCGTTGGGGTGACAACGACTTCAACATCATGCTCAAACGGCGAGATAGGGTTAACAAGATGAACCTCCGAACTTACGCGCTATACCTTGACTATTGCGATACGCCAATTAGGAAAAACTTTGTTGAGGACCGAAAGGATTGGAAATGTTTTTGTTATGAACGCGAAGATTCTTGTCTTTATTTTGAGAAACATTTTAGCAGCATTAGACGGACGATTGCCATAGATGTACTACACAATGGAAGTAAGGAGGATGACTATTCATTAAAGTTATTCGTGCGCCCCACCGATGAAGAATCCGCAAAGGATCCTAGTGCTCTTCAAGCCACAAATGAGCAATACCTCTCTAGTATTATTAGTAAGATCCAGGACATTCAGGTCAGAATAAGTAAAGAAAGTGGACGCTACAAAACGGTTGAACGATATTCGCGTGATGGCATTATCTATGCAATAAAAACACTTATCACAACCGTTAATGCAACAATAGAAGGCAAACCCAACGAGACAAAATAGCAATATTCCCTAACATTCCCCAAGGCTGTGCCCCAATTCGGCACAGCCTCCCTTTAACTTTGCACCATCAATCAATATCAAAACAAGAAAATGGAAGCAAAGAAAGAAATGAAGGACATGAATTTGCTTGAAGCAATGGAGCACATTGTGGCATTGGCAAAGGGGTCGAAACTAAGTGACGAGTTTTATAACAAGGCAGACGAATATATCTGTTTCATCGCCGATAAGTTGCAATTGAGCAAAGAACAAAGCGTGATGCTCGCGCTCTTCATCGACAACAGCGACAGCAGAAACATACACGCAAGCGATATTGCAGAGTTTCTGCAATGCACAACCATCCAAATCATCAAGTGCATGAACGATGTAGACCAACTTGTTCGCCGCGAGTACATCCTCAAACGAGAAGACGAACGCCAGCTCGCTTTCCGTGTGCCCACAGATGTTATCGAGTCGCTTACGAACAACGAGGCGTTTGTAGTGAGAGCCGAGACCAACCTTTCGGCCACTGAGCTGATGATGGAACTAGAAACCGTCTTCGAGATGAGAAAAGACAAGGAGTTGTCGTACGAACAAACAGCAAGTAAAATCCAATGCCTTTTGGAACACAACGCCCACCTTGCGTTCTCGAGAAAGCTGAAGGAATATGCCCTGAACGAGGAAGACCAAACGTTGCTCGTTCTCTTTTGCCACCTATTTGCAAACAACGACGACGATGAAATAAGGTTTCACGACATCGAGTTTCTCTTCCCAAAAAGGCAATGGAACAGAATTAAATGCATGCTTAACGCAAAATGCCACACCTTACAATACTTGCAGCTGATAGAATATGGGAATAACAACGGACAGGTAGATCGGGAAACGTTCCGCCTTTCCAGAGAGGCCAAGCGCGAACTGCTAAGCGAGTTGAACATCTCCAGCATGTCTCAAGCCTACAAAGGCATGATAAAATCGAAAGACATTGTTGCCAAACAACTGTACTACGAGAACGATACCCAACAGCAGATCGTCGAACTGGAAGACCTACTCGATGAAAATCGCTATCAGCAGATACACAGCAGGATGAAGGAGGCAGGCTTTCGTTGTGGCTTTACTTGCCTTTTCTACGGTGCTCCTGGCGTTGGTAAAACAGAAACCGTGTTGCAGCTGGCACGTAAAACGGGGCGCAACATCATCCAAGTGAATGTAGAACAGATTAAGAGCATGTGGGTGGGCGAGAGCGAGAAGAACATCAAAGCCCTTTTCGACAACTACCACAACCAGGTGGAAAGCCAATCGCTAGCTCCCATACTGCTTTTCAACGAGGCCGATGCTGTTATTGGCATGCGCCATAAAGGTGCCGAACGGGCAATAGACAAGATGGAGAACTCGTTGCAGAACATTATCCTTCAAGAGATGGAAAAGATTGACGGCATACTTATTGCCACTACAAATCTTGTGCAAAACTTCGACAAGGCTTTCGAGCGTCGCTTTCTTTATAAGGTGAAGTTCAACGCCCCTTCCATTCAAACGCGCCGCCACATTTGGCAGTCCATCATGCCCGAAATAAGCGAAGAAACAGCTAGTTGGCTAGCCAGTCATTACAACTTATCGGGTGGACAAATAGAGAACGTGGCCCGCAGGTACGCCATCAACACCATTCTCTATGGCCAGCCAGCAGAAGAGTTGCCCACTCTCTGCAAATGCAGTGAGAACGAAAGCAAAGAAACTTATGGCACTTCGCAGATTGGATTCAGCAAATAAATGGCCTGAAGAGTAAGAAGTTAAGGAGTTATGGGGTTAAGGAGTTAAGCCAAATGCCTAGTTGCAGAGTAGCAAACATTCTTTTCAACTCATCCACTCCTTTAATCCTAAAAACATTAACTCGTTAACTACCCATACCTCCAAGCGACAAAGCATTTGGCTTAACTCCTTAACTCCATAACCCCATAACTCCTTAACTCCTTACAATATGACCATCCTACAAATCTCCGACACCCACAATCGCCACGGCCTATTGCAAAACATGCCAATGGCAGACGTGCTGATTCATTGCGGCGACTTCACTGACAGAGGTACGGAAGCAGAGGCGTTGGACTTCCTTAATTGGTTCATCGCCCTACCCCATCCGCACAAACTCTTCGTAACAGGCAATCACGACCTCTGCCTTTGGGATGCCGAGGACATAGACGACCTACCCCCCAAACGTGCTATTTCTTCAAGACAAGGCATGCGAAATAGAGGGTGTAAAGTTTTTCGGACTAGGCTACAACCATTCCGAAATACTTATACCCAACGATGTTGACGTACTGATTACCCACGAACCACCGATGATGATACGCGACAAGTCTAACGGAACACATTGGGGTAACCTGCCACTCCGCAATCGCGTAATGGAAGTTAAGCCCAAGCTTCACCTCTTCGGCCACGCCCACGAGTCGTATGGCACAGAAGTATTTGGCAATACCGTGTTCTCCAACAGCGCAGTATTAGACGACCAATACCGCCTAGTCAACGCCCCCGCACTGCTTACACTCGAAACATAAACAAAGACTGGCTAGTTGACAAGTTAACAAGTTGGCAAATTGACCAAGACGTTATCGTCTTGCAACAAAGCATTTGGCTTAACTCCTTAACTCCATAACTCCTTAACTCCTCTACCCTTTACAATATAAACACATCCCCATCCCTCATCACAGGGAACGTGCGACGCAGTTCTTCCAGACCCTCAAGAGAGAGCGAGGTGCGTGCCACATCCACCTCGTTTTCGCGACATTCGGCCAGCGTTTGACCTTGTGGGTCTAGCGCAACAGTGCCTCCGCTGTAAGCATTAGCAGGGTCGTTACCCACGCGATTCACACCTAACACAAAGCATTGGTTCTCGATGGCGCGCGCCCTAAGCAGTGTTTGCCACGCAAAAAGGCGAGACGTGGGCCAGTTGGCCACATATATGGCAACATCGTAATCGCCGCGGTTGCGACTAAACACAGGGAAACGCAGGTCGTAACACACCTGCAAAAGAAACCGCAGACCACCATAACGAACCACAACGCGGTCTTCGCCCTTGGTGTAAAGCCTGTCTTCGCGCGCGTATGTAAAAAGGTGTCGTTTGTCGTAATGCCATGTCGTGCCGTCGGGCGTAACGAAATAAAAGCGATTACGTCGCCTTCCGTCCACTTCCACCGCCACACTTCCAGCCACGGCACAGCCCCTACGCCTAGCCACATCCACCATCCAACGATGCACTTGCCCTTCGGTGGGTTCTGTTAGTAGGTCCTCGCCCACCATAAAACCAGTGGCAAACATCTCGGGCAACACAAAAAGTTGTGCCTCGGGATGCTCGTCCATCAGCTTTTCCACTCGCAACAGGTTCTCTTCCCTATCGCCCCAAGCGATGTCGGTTTGCAATAACGCTATTTCCATTGTTTCTTTCCTCATGCTTTGTTTCAACCGCAAAGCTAATATTTTTCAACCGAAACACCAAACGAAAAGCACATAACCCACCCCCGATTTCATTCCAAAAACATCCGATGAAGGCCACTCTATTCGTCAAATAAAACGCTGTTTCAATACCACTTAATAAAGTAAGGTCAAACATTCCTCACACAGAGGCATGGAAAATGCCTTATGTAGGTGCCAGCACAACAATATTCACCGCACCTTTCTCCCCTTAAAGAGACATCGAAAGCAATGCTTCTTTTAGTCAGATGTTTTGACATCTTTACGCTACAAGCCTTTTGTAGTGTGACTACAAACAAGCTGTAGTGCCACTACAAACGAATTGTAGCCACGCTACAAAAGGCTTGTACTCGCCCTACAAAGGCTTTTGTACTCACCCTACAAACGCATTGGTACTCGCTTACTGCTATGTAAATATTTCACATTATGCATTTCTTCGTCTTCTTACTTCTAAATTTCCCTTTACGCGTTAATTGTTCTTGACTTATGCAAAATCCACGCGTTATTTAATATTATTTAGATACCAACATGATGAAATATGTTATTAAAGTTGTACTTTTGCCATAAATTAATACTTTAGAAAAGTAATACATTATGGCAGAATCTTTAGACATCCGTGAATTAAACCAACTTATCGAGCAACAAAGCGCATTTATCACTAACCTGACTACAGGTATGAACCGTGTAATCGTGGGGCAAAAGCACCTCATCGATTCGTTGCTCATTTCCTTGCTTAGCGACGGACACATCCTTTTAGAAGGTGTTCCTGGACTGGCAAAGACTCTTGCAATTAAGACTTTGGCGCAACTTGTAGACGCCGATTACAGCCGCATACAGTTCACCCCCGACCTCTTGCCGGCCGACGTGATAGGTACGCTCGTATATTCGCAAAAGGAAGAGAACTTCCAAGTAAAGAAAGGACCCGTGTTTGCCAACTTCGTGCTGGCCGACGAAATAAACCGCGCACCCGCAAAGGTGCAAAGTGCACTGCTCGAAGCCATGCAAGAACATCAGGTAACTATTGGCGAGAACACCTTCCCCTTGCCTAAACCTTTCCTTGTGATGGCCACCCAAAACCCCATTGAGCAAGAAGGAACTTACCAACTGCCTGAGGCACAGGTAGACCGTTTTATGCTAAAGGTGGTTATCGACTATCCCACGCTTGAGGAAGAAAAGCTCATCATACGCGAAAACATACACGGCGGACTGCCACAGGTACAACCCGTAACTACGGCCAACGACATCATGAAGGCCCGTGGTGTGGTTAACCAGGTGTATATCGACGAAAAGATTGAACAATACATCGCCGACATCGTTTTCGCTTCTCGCTATCCCGAACGCTATCAGCTTGCCGACCTCAAGCCGCTCATCAACTATGGCGGTTCGCCACGTGCCAGCATCAACCTCGCTAAGGCAGCAAGGGCTTACGCCTTCATCAAGCACCGCGGCTATGTAGTGCCCGAAGACGTGCGCGCAGTGGTTCACGACGTGATGATACACCGCATCGGGCTCTCTTACGAGGCAGAAGCCAGCAACGTATCAAGCGAAGAAATCATCAGCAAGATTATTAATAAGGTGGAGGTTCCTTAAATGGATGCGCTCGAACTGTTTAAACAGGTACGGAAAATAGAAATAAAAACCCGGGGATTAAGCAGTAATATCTTCGCGGGGCAATACCACTCGGCCTTCAAGGGACGAGGTATGGCCTTTTCGGAGGTGCGCGAATACCAGGTTGGCGACGACGTGCGCGACATCGATTGGAACGTAACGGCCCGCTTCCGCCGACCTTTCGTCAAGGTGTTCGAAGAAGAACGCGAACTCACCGTGATGCTACTCATCGACGTGAGTGGTTCGCTCGACTTCGGAACAACAGAACGCACCAAACGAGAAATGGCCACAGAGATGGCCGCCATCTTGGCATTTAGTGCCATACAAAACAACGACAAGATTGGCGTCATCTTCTTTTCCGACCGCATTGAGAAATACATCCCTCCTAAAAAGGGACGCAAACACATACTGTACATCATCCACGAGATGCTCGACTTCAAGCCCGAAAGCAAACGCACAAACGTTGCTGCGGCCATCGAATATCTCACAAGGGTGATGAAACGCAGGTGCATCGCATTCGTGGTGAGCGACTTCTACGCCGAAAACAGTTTCCAAAAAGAGCTGCAAATAGCCAATTCGAAACACGATGTCGTGGCTATTCAGGTGTACGACCAACGCGCCAAGACCCTACCCAACGTGGGGTTGATGAAGGTAAAGGATGCCGAAACAGGACACGAGATGTTCATCGACACGGCCAGCGCCAAACTAAGGCGGGCGCATACCGAGTATTGGCTCGAAAGAATGAACACCCTTAAAACCACGTTCGCACAAAGCAACGTAGACTGGGTGTCGGTAGCCACCAACGAAGACTATGTTAAAGCAATGATGCTTTTATTCATGCAAAGAGGACAAAACAGATGATTAAACGACACATAACGCTGCTTATTGTCGCGCTCTTGGTGCTAGCCGCCAAGGCTCAGGTGTCCGTTGAACAGAAAATAGACTCGTTCGCCATCTACATCGGACAGCAAACGGCCTTGCGGGTAAGCGTAACGGCACCGAAGGGACATGCCGTGGTGTTCCCCAATTTCACTCCGTCGCAAGAACTGGTGCCAGGTATTGAGGTGCTGCATGCCGACGAGGAGGAAACCGCCGAGCTAGACAATGGCATGCAAAAGACCACGAAAAGCTACACACTCACCTCGTTCGACGAGAAGCTATACTCGCTACCCGGACTGAAAGTGAAGGTGAACAACAAGGAATACGAGGCTAACATCTTGGCCCTTAAAGTGGTTACGATGGACGTAGACACGTTGCATCCCAACCAGTTCTTCCCCCCGAAAGACGTACAAAACAACCCGTTCTCGTGGACCGAAGAGCCTTGGGCGTCCATTTTCTACCTTAGCGTGCTGATGTTGCTGCTCGCCGCACTCGGTGTCTACCTCCTTGTGAGGCTCAAACAAAACAAGCCGGTTATCACCCGCATACGTATTGTGAAGAAAATACTGCCCCACCAGAAGGCCATGACGGCCATCGAGCGCATAAAAGCTGAGAAGATGACCGCGTCGGAAAATCAGAAGGAGTATTACACTCAACTAACCGACGCCCTGAGGCAATATATCAACGAGCGTTTTGGCTTTAACGCCATGGAAATGACCAGTGCCGAGATCATCGAACACCTGAATGCCAACGGCAATCAGGAAATGATGAACGAGCTGAAGGAGATCTTCCAGACCGCCGACTTGGTGAAATTCGCCAAGTATGCCACGCTTATCAATGAGAACGACCTCAACTTGGTGAACGCCATCGAGTTCATCGACAAGACCAAGATTGAAAACCAACCCGACACGGAACGCATCGTACCCGAACTAACCGAGGCCGACAAGCGAACCAAACAAACGCGCGTGGTGCTCAAAACAGTGATTTGGACCATCGCCGTATGCGTAGTAGCCATCATGGTTTACATCGTGTATAGCCTCTACGACGTGCTGGGTTAACAAACCTTCAAGGATAAATACCATTATGGAATTTGCAAACAAAGAATATTTCCTGCTGCTTGCGCTCCTAGTACCTTATATATTTTGGTACTTCATCTATAAGAAAAGGGGCGAGCCTACCTTGCGCATGAGCGACACCAGGGCATACCGCTACGCACCAAAAAGCTGGCGAACGCGACTGATGAACTTGCCCGTGCTACTTAGGTGCGCCACTTTTGTGCTGGCCGTCATCATCTTGGCCCGTCCGCAGACATACACCTCGTGGGGCAACAAGCAAGTAGAGGGTATCGACATCATGCTAGCCATGGACGTTTCTACGTCGATGCTGGCCGAAGACCTCACGCCTAACCGTATGGAAGCTGCCAAAGAGGTGGCTGCGGAGTTTATTGCCGACAGGCCAAACGACAACATCGGACTCACAATCTTTGCTGGAGAGGCGTTCACCCAGTGTCCAATGACCACCGACCACACGTCTTTGCTCAACATGTTGCAGACCGTCAGGACCGACATTGCTGCCAAAGGGCTCATCCAAGACGGTACGGCTATCGGCATGGGACTCGCCAACGCCGTGTCGCGACTTAAAGACAGCAAGGCCAAAAGCAAGGTGGTGATACTGCTTACTGATGGTTCGAACAACATGGGTGACCTCTCGCCAATGACCAGCGCTAACATCGCCAAGAGCCTAGGCATAAGGGTGTACACCATTGGTGTGGGAACTAACAAGGTTGCTCGTTACCCTATGCCCGTGGCGGGAGGCGTACAATACGTCAATATGCCTGTGGAAATAGATACCAAGGTGCTGAAAGACATTGCAGCCAGCACCGACGGAAACTTCTATCGTGCAACAAACAACCAAGAGTTGAAGCAGATTTACAAGGACATCGACAAATTGGAGAAGTCGAAGATGAGTGTAAAGAAGTTCTCTAAGCTCTACGAGGCCTACCAGCCTTTTGCCATTTTGGCCATCATTACACTGCTTACCGAGATCTTGTTGCGCACCACCGTGCTCAGACGAATACCTTAAAGATAGGCGAAAGAGTGGAAGAGTAAAAAGGTGAAAGAGTGAAAAGGTGAAATAATGGCTTCGCTTAAAGCCTGGCCAACTCGTTAACTTGTCAACTTGTGAACATGCAAACTTCTGAACTTGCGACCTTGTCAACTCGTCAACTTGTGAACTTGTAAACTCACCTACTTGCAACCTTGTCAACAGACAAAAACCATTTTAATTGGAAAAGAAATGTTTAGATTCGAAGACCCTATATACCTATGGTTGCTGCTGCTAGTGCCGGCGTTGGCATTGGTAGTCCTTTTGGGCCACCGCAAAAAAAGAAAGCAGCTTAAAGCCTTTGGCGACCCCGAACTGCTTAAAGACCTCATGCCCGATGTTTCCACATATCGCCCGTGGGTGAAGTTGGGCTTAGCCATCACTGCCTTCGCCCTTTTGGTGGTGATGCTGGCACGTCCACAGATGGGTACGAAGATAACCCACGACAAGCGAAACGGCATCGAGGCTGTTATCGCCGTAGACATCAGCAACTCGATGATGGCACAAGACGTGGTGCCTTCACGTTTAGAGAAAAGCAAACTACTCATCGAGAATCTCGTGGATCACTTTACACACGACCGCATCGGATTGGTGGTGTTCGCAGGAGATGCCTTTGTGCAATTACCCATTACCACCGACTACGTTTCAGCTAAAATGTTCTTGCAAAACATCGACCCCGCTCTCATCGCCACACAAGGTACTGACATCGCCAAGGCCATTAACCTTTCAATGCGTAGCTTTAGCCAACAAAAAGGCATTGGCAAAGCGGTTATCGTGATTACCGATGGCGAAGACCACGAAGGAGGTGCACTCGAAGCGGCCAAAGCTGCCAACGAGCGAGGCATTCGCGTGTTTATCCTAGGCATCGGTAGCACCAAGGGTTCGCCCATTCCTTTGGCCGAAGGTGGCTATCTAGCCGACCGCAGCGGACAGACGGTGCTCACCGCGCTAAACGAAAGCATGTGTAAACAAATTGCACAAGCCGGAAATGGCACCTACATCCACGTAGATAACACCAACGATGCCCAAGAAAAGCTGAACAACGAATTGGCTAAACTGCAACGTGCAGACACACAAGCCGTGATATATAGCGAGTATGGCGAGCAATTCCAAGCAGTGTGTATCATCGTTATCATCTTGCTCATTGCCGAAATACTGATGCTTGACATCAAAAATCCAAAGCTACGCAACATCCAACTCTTTGGTTCGAAGAAGGCTGCAACCATGTTATTGCTGCTCATCGTGCCCACATTGGCCTTCGCACAAAACGACAGGCACTTCATTCGAACGGGAAACAAGCTCTATCGCGACCAAAACTACCCCAAGGCCGAAGTGGAATATCGCAAGGCTATTTCACAAAACGGCAGCAATCCACACGCCGTTTACAACCTGGGATGTGCGCTGATGATGCAGCAAAAAGACTCGGCAGCTATCGTGCAGCTAGAAAACGCGGGCAAGATGGAAACCAACAAAACACGTAAGGCTATGGCCTACCACAACATTGGCACCATCTGTCAAAGGCATCAACTATACGGTGATGCCATCAAAGCCTACGAAGAAGCCTTGCGCAACAATCCCAACGACAACGAAACACGTTACAACCTTGCCCTATGCAAAAGGTTGAACAAGAACAACAAGGACCAACAGAAGCAACAACAAAAACAAGAACAAAAACAAGAACAGCAAAAAGAGCAAAAAGAGAAAGAAAAGCAACAGCCCAAACCTAAGGAGCAAATGAGCAAGGAAAATGCCGAACAGTTGCTCAACGCTACCATTCAAGATGAAAAAGCCACACAGCAAAGGCTGAAAAAGGCTATGCAACAGCCGTCGAGAAGAACGGTTGAAAAGAATTGGTAACGACATTGGTAACCTCACTCACCCAACAAAACAATTGGTTCTATGAAGCGAATGAAAAGACATATCCTACTGATGGTGGCCTTGGCCTACGCCATGCTCGGGGTAGCACAACGCCTAACGGTGTCAGCTCCCTCGAAAGTGGCCGCCGGAGAGAACTTCCGAATAGCCTATACCATCAACACACAAGACGTGGCGGACTTCAAGGCGGGTAACATCCCTTCTGCTATCGAGGTGATAGCAGGCCCTTATACCTCGTCGCAATCGAGCTACCAAATGACGAACGGACACACAAGCTCCAGCTCGTCAATAACATACACCTACACACTTTACGCCACAAAAAATGGCACTTACACCATTTCACCGGCTAAGGCAGTGGTACATGGTAAGACGATTACGTCGCCCGCACTTAAGATTAACGTAGTAGGAACGGCCAAGCCCACAGCTAGCGGAGCGCCAAAGATGCACGATTACAGCAACGACGAGGATGCCGTGCGGGCTGCCGGCAGCAAAATATCGGGTAACGACCTGTTTATTAAGGTGAGCGCAAGCAAAAGAAGGGTTCGCGAACAAGAACCCGTGCTACTCTCTTACAAGGTGTACAGCCTCGTAGAGCTAACCCAACTCAACGGTAAGATGCCCGACCTCAACGGCTTTCACACCCAAGAGGTAAAGCTACCCACGCAAAAAAGCTTCCATTTGGAAAGACTTAACGGCAAAAACTACAAGTGCGTTACGTGGAGCCAATATGTGATGTATCCGCAGATGAGCGGCGAACTGAAAATACCCAGCATCAAGTTCGATGGCATTGTGGTGCAAAGAAACCGCAGTGTAGACCCCTTCGAGGCCATCTTCAATGGTGGCTCTGGCTATGTTGAACTAAAAAAGGAGATCGAAGCACCAGGCCTTACCTTACAAGTAGACCCATTACCCACACGCCCTGAAAACTTCTCGGGCGGCGTGGGCAACTTCACCATTTCGGCGCAGCTCAACAAGAAAGAAGCCAAAACAGGCGAACCGCTCAACCTACGCATTGTGGTTAGCGGCTCGGGAAACCTCAAACTGCTCAAGGCACCTATCGTAAACTTCCCCAAAAGTTTCGATAAGTACGATGTGAAGGTAACCGATAAGACCCACCTTACCACCAACGGTATTGAGGGAAACATGATTTACGACTTCCTTGCCGTGCCGCAGCAGATTGGGAAATACGACATTCCGCCCACAGAGTTCGTGTTCTACGACACCAAGAAACAGCAATACCGCACCATTCGCACCCAACGCTTCAGCTTGAAAATAGAAAAGGGCACGGGTACGAGTTCTGAAATGAGTAAGTTTGAAGAAGAACAGAACAAAGACATACGCCCCATCATGCAAGGTCCTGCCGTAATGATGAAGGCAAAACGCATGTTCTTCACTTCGGCCTTGTGGTTCATACTGCTATTCGTTATCGTTGCCGTTACCGTGGCAATCTTTGTCGTACTTCGTCAAAGACAAGAAATCTATTCCGACTCGCGTCGACTTCGCGGTTCGAAAGCCAACAAGGTGGCCACACGCCGTCTGAAACTCGCAGGCAAACTGATGGAAGAGTGTCGCCAGAACGAATTCTACGACGAGGTGCTACATGCCCTTTGGGGATATGTTAGCGACAAGTTAGGTATCTCGGCAGAACAGTTAACGCGCCAGAATATCGCCGAAACGCTGAACCGTAGAATGGTAAATGCCGAAACGGTAGACAGCTTTATCGCCGCTATCGACGAATGCGAGTACGAACGATATGCACCAGGCGACTCGCAAGGTAACATGAGTAAGACCTACGACATGGCCGTCAAGGCTATTATGGACATTGAAGCCACTATGAAATCGAACAAGAAAGCCTCCGCCCTTGTGCTGCTCGCATTGGCAATGAGCACATTGCCTTTGGCCACAAACGCAGCCACCAAGACCTCGGCCGACCAAGAATACAAGCGCGGAAACTATCCGCAAGCCATCGCCGACTATAAGTCGTTGCTGAAAAAAACGCCCTCGGCCGAGGTGTATTACAACCTGGGCAATGCTTATTTCCGCTCGGATAGCATTCCACAGGCCATCTTGGCTTACGAAAGAGCCGCACTTATCAATCCTGGAAACAGCTATATCAGGTTTAACCTGCAATTCGCGCGGGGCAAAACCATCGACAAGGTGGCCGAACCCGATGAGATGTTCTTCATCAGTTGGTTTCGTTCTGCGGCCAATTTGGCCACGGTAGACGGATGGGCCACTATGGTCTTGTTCTCGGCGGCATTGCTTGGCTGCTGCATCCTGCTGTATTTCTTTAGTTCGCGCATACTCGTTCGCAAGGTAGGCTTTGGCTGCGCAATAGCCTTTGCCATACTTTTCGTACTGTCTAACATCTTTGCCCTGTACCAAAAAGATGCGCTTATCAGTAAGGAAGGGGCAATCATCATGGCGCCAGCAGCCAACCTTAAAAAGACCCCCATACGTTCGGGAGCCGATGAAGCGGTGCTGCACGAAGGCACAAGGGTAGACATTGCCGACCGCTCCATTAAAGGTTGGCTCGGTGTTAAGCTTGCCGACGGTCGCGAAGGATGGATTGAAGAAAACACGGTGGAAGAGATATAAGGCTATAACAAGTCGCCTAACAAAACTCCGCAACACCGAACCCAACATCTCGCAAAGCACGATTTGTTGTGCCACATACACCTTATTATATATAAGGAGTACGTGGGCGAGATAATAAGAGCGGGCCTATTAGATATGAGCGACACACCTATTTATATATAAGGAGTGTATAAACTTCGCATAAATGCGCTTCGGGATTTCAGGGTTTCTAGTGTCTATCGCTTTCAATCCTAAGCCCAAAACTTGCCGTCTTACATTATACAGGATGTGTTCGAGGGCTGAAATAGTTCAAAACTCATGAGCATGCAAACGCACAAGCTCACCGATATGAGCCGTAAGGAGCATGCCACCAAAGCCCATATTCGCAGAGGACATGCCCTCGTCATCAACAACAGAACAACAGTAAAAAGGAAGAATGAACCTCACCCACATATTGGAACTAGACCGAATGGTGCTTGCCTGGTTCAACGGGAGCAACTCGCTCTTCGTCGATTCCTTGGCAACGACTCTCACTTCGGGCTTCACGTGGATACCGCTCTACGTGATACTCATCTATGTTATCATCAAGAACAACGACACCATGCCGCAAATATTCCTCACCATCGGATGCGCCGTGCTTGCCGTTGTGGTGGTGAGCGTGTCTGTTGAACTTATCATCAAGCCGCTCGTTGGCCGATGGCGACCCAGCAACGACCCGCTCATTAAGCACACCATCAAGATTGTTAACGGTATGCGCGGTGGCCAATACGGCTTTTTCTCTGCGCATGCCGCCAACACTTTCTCGCTGGCCGTGTATCTTAGTCTGCTTATCAAGAGCCGTCCCTTGGCCGTTATGCTCTGCCTTTGGTCGGCCGTTAACTGCTGGACGCGCCTCTATCTCGGTCTCCATTACCCACTCGACATCCTCTTCGGACTACTTTGGGGCACAATCGTGGGTTGGTCAGCATACACACTTTACCGCCGTTGGGGCAAGCCTTTAGAACTTCCCCGCACACAAGTAACACCCCAAACCACCCCAACAGCCTACCTCAAAGCAGATGTTGGCAAGGTGTTACTCACCATGGCACTGTGGATTTGCGCCATCATCATACACTGCTTATTCAACGCATAACAATGAACACAAAACACATCAGGATAAAAGATTACAACTACGACTTGCCCGACGAGCGCATTGCGAAGTTCCCCTTGCCCGAACGCGACAAGAGCAAACTACTTGTTTACAACCATGGCGAGGTTTCGCAAGACGTATTTAGCAACATCACCCACTATCTTCCACAGGACGCTCTCATGGTTTTCAACAACACCAAGGTTATTCAGGCACGCCTGCATTTCAGGAAAGAGACGGGCTCACTTATCGAAATATTTCTCCTCGAACCAGCTTTGCCCACCGATTACGAACAAATGTTCCAAACAACGGGTGCATGTTCGTGGTATTGTCTGGTAGGAAATCTCAAAAAATGGAAGAGCGGACCGCTAACAACCACGGTCGAAATGTCTGGCCAATCACCTGTGCAACTCACCGCCGAGCGCGATATGTCGTGCGAAACGGCACTGAAAATAGACTTCAAATGGACAGGCGACGACAAACTCTCGTTTGCCGAATTAATCGATAAAGTGGGCGAACTGCCCATCCCACCCTATCTTAATCGCAACACGCAAGAGAGCGACAAGACCACCTACCAGACGGTCTACTCCAAGATTAAGGGCTCGGTGGCTGCCCCAACGGCTGGTTTACACTTCACTCAAAAGGTTCTAGCCGACATCGACCAGCACGGCATCGACCGCGAAGAGCTTACCCTACACGTTGGTGCAGGCACCTTCAAACCCGTAAAAAGCGAAGAGATTGAGGGACATGCCATGCACACCGAATATGTGTGCATACGCCGATCCACACTCGAAAAGTTGCTACAACACAACTGCGAGGCTGTGGCCGTGGGTACAACCAGCGTGCGAACCCTCGAAAGTCTATATTATATGGGGTGCAAGGTGAAAGCCAATCCCAACGTTTCCCTCGATCAATTGCACGTTAACCAATGGGAACCCTACGCGTCAACAACCACAACCATCACGCCCGCAGAGGCCATTGGCGAACTAATTGCTTACATGGACCGCAACAATTTGCCGTCGCTCCATTCCAGCACGCAAATTATTATCGCGCCCGGCTACCAATATAAAATCGTGAAACGCCTCATCACCAACTTCCACCAACCGCAAAGCACGCTGCTTCTGCTGGTTAGCGCATTTGTGGGAGGCGATTGGAAAAGCATCTATCGCTATGCGCTCGACAACGATTTCAGATTTTTAAGCTACGGCGATAGTAGCATTCTCATTCCCTAGCAACGTGTTCTAAAACTTTTCGAGAAACAAGAAAAGAACCTGCTTAGCAGATTTATGCCGAAGTAGAGAGATTTTAGAACACGCCAAACAACAAACAGTAAGACAATGAAAAAAGGAGATAAAGTAAGATTTCTAAGCGAAACGGGCGGCGGCATCGTGGCTGGTTTCCAAGGAAAAAACATCGTATTGGTACAAGATGCCGATGGTTTCGAGATACCCATGAGCATCAACGAGGTGGTGGTTGTAGACGAAGAGCTAGACCGCAAGCAAGGCCGTACATCTACCGTAACCAACGATAAGAAAACGAACACCACACAACAAGACACCTCTGGCAAGCAGTCTATTAAGGCTTTGCTAAGTGGCGGATACGAAAATGAGGGCATCGATAACGAAACGGAACACGAGACAGATCCTGCCGACAGCGAGATAACCTTCCGCAAGCCCGTTGAAGAGCGTGTGGGAGGCAATAGTTTGAACGTGTATTTGGCTTTCGTGCCCGAAGATGCCCGACAGCTGAGCCACACCAAGATGGCCATAGAACTGGTAAACGACAGCAACTATTACCTACGTTACACCTTCGCCACAGCCGAAGGAGAGAGTTGGTCATTACGCAATGAGGGCGAAATGGAACCCAACACCAAGGTTACGCTCGAGACCATTGCCGCCAAAGACTATAATAGCCTTGAACAGGCGGCCTTCCAAGCCATTGCGTTCAAAAAGCAAAAAAGCTATGTGCGCAAGTCCGCCATTGATGTAAAGCTGCACATCGAGCCACTAAAACTCTTCAAGCAACATCTCTTTGCCGAAACGCCTTTCTACAACGAGCCGGCCATGCTCTATACCATCGTCGAGGGCGACGAGCCTGCCGAAGCACCCGTTAGTGAGATTGACGCCGACAAATTGAAAACAGAAATGCTTTCTAAGTCGGCCATACAGAAGATAAAACAAGATGCGCGACTGGCTAAAAGCAACGTTTCTGCAACAGGTAAACATGCCCATGGCCACCGCAAAACTAACGAGCCGCTAGTGATTGACCTACATGCCCACGAGATTTTAGAAACCACGCAGGGTATGGATTCATTGGATATTCTGCAATATCAGCTTGAAGTCTTCCGCCGAACGCTTAAAGAGCATGCCAACGAACGTGGCCTCAAAATCGTGTTTATACATGGCAAGGGCGAAGGGGTACTGCGAAAGGCCATCATCAACGAACTGAACCGACACTTTAAAGGCTGTACATATCAAGACGCTTCGTTCCATGAATATGGGTATGGAGCAACGCTGGTAAAGATTGGGTAAAGGTGAGAAAGGTGAAAAGGTGAAAGGATGAAAAGGTGAAAAGATAGCTAACGCCCATTAAAGGTGTAAGAGTGAAAGGGTGGTTGATGTTCCGAACTTCTTTGCAACTCATAAACTTAGAAGCTTATAAACTCAAAAACTCACAGGCTATTGGCTTAACTCCATAACTCCTTAACTCCTCAAAAAGAAATCATGCAATACGGATATATCAAAGTGGCGGCAGCTATTCCAGCTGTAAAGGTGGCCGACTGCCATTTCAACGCCGAACAAACAGAACAGCAAATCAGGCTAGCCAACGAACAGGGGGCAGAAATCGTGGTATTTCCAGAACTTGGCATCACGGGCTACACTTGTCAAGACCTCTTCACGCAGCAACTACTCATCGAGCAAGCCGAACAAGCCGTTGGCTCGCTACTCGAAAAAACGCAGACGCTAGACATCATTGCGGTGGTTGGCGTGCCTGTTGCAGTAGACAGCATCTTGCTCAATTGCGCCGTAATTTTTCAGAGGGGGCTCATCCTTGGCATCGTCCCCAAGACCTATCTGCCCAATTATAGCGAGTTCTACGAAAAAAGATGGTTCGCCTCCACCCATCATCTCAACGACACTTCCATTCTTTACGCTGGCCAGCAAACCCTACTCACTGCGCAAAGTCAAATCTTCGTTACCGCCGATGGTGTGAAATTCGGCGTCGAAATATGCGAAGACGTGTGGGCGCCCAATCCTCCTGGCACCTATTTGGCGCTTGCTGGGGCCGACATCGTTTGTAACCTCTCGGCTAGCGACGAGCTTATCGGCAAGCACACCTACCTTAAAAGTCTGCTCGCACAGCAAAGTGCGCGTACAATGGCAGGCTATGTGTACAGCGGATGCGGCTTCGGCGAAAGCACACAAGACGTGGTTTACGGTGGCAATGCCTTGATTTACGAAAACGGGAAGCTGCTGGCGCAAAGCAAACGCTTCGATTTCGAGCCTCAAATTGTCATCTCCGAGATAGACATCTTTAAGCTTCGTGCCGAGCGTCGCACCAATAGCACCTACGTTAACGCCCAACACGGACACACCGCCTTGCTGCATACGGCCCAAGAACCCCTCACCAACAAGCCGTTTACTCTGCAACGCACCATCGACCCCTTGCCTTTCGTGCCGCAAGACGAGCAGATGCACGACAGCTGCGAAGAGATTTTCAACATCCAAGTGTCGGGGTTGGCACAACGTCTTAAACACATCCACGCCTCAAAAGTTGTGCTGGGCATCAGTGGTGGATTAGACTCCACGCTCGCCCTGCTGGTATGTGTGCGCACGTTCGACAAGCTAGGTCTTCCACGCGAGGGCATCATCGGCGTAACCATGCCAGGCTTTGGCACCACCAACCGCACCTACCGAAACGCCATCAACCTGATGCGTGAACTAGGGATAACCATCCGCGAGATTAGCATTGCCAAGAGCGTAACCCAACATTTTGAAGACATTGGCCACGACATAGCCGTGCACGATGTGGTATATGAAAACGGACAGGCACGCGAACGCACACAAATTCTTATGGATTTGGGTAACAAGCTTGGTGGAATTGTTGTGGGAACGGGCGACCTTTCCGAACTGGCATTGGGCTGGGCCACCTACAACGGCGACCACATGAGCATGTATGCCGTAAACGTAAGCATCCCCAAGACCCTCATCAAGCATCTTGTTCGACACGTTGCACAAACCATGCATAACGAATCTGCCTGCCAAACGCTCTACGACATCATAGACACGCCCATCTCGCCCGAGCTTATCCCAGCCGACGAAGCAGGCAACATCAAGCAGAAAACCGAAGATCTCGTTGGCCCATACGAGCTACACGACTTCTTCATTTACCACTTCTTGCGCCATGGTTTCACGCCTCAACGCCTCTATATCATGGCCCACCATGCCTTCGCATCACCACAACAACGTGCCAAGCACTATTCCGACGACGAGATAAAACACTGGCTAAGGGTTTTCCTCCGCCGTTTCTTCGCCCAGCAGTTCAAGCGTTCGTGCCTGCCCGATGGACCGAAAGTGGGTAGCGTTAGCCTTAGTCCTCGTGGCGATTGGCGAATGCCCAGCGATGCAACGGCCAAAATATGGCTCGACGAATGCGATAAACTGTAAGTAGAAAGTAGAGAATTGCTTCCCAGCTTTGGGAAAAGATTGAATAGAAAAGAAAATCCGTCCCAATATTGGGAAATAGCTCAGACAAGGCCCACAAGTGTTCCCAACCTTGGGAAATCTCCCAGACGGTGTAGGTAAACCTTCCCAAAAAAGGAAAACTCGCAAAACGCCGCCGGCAACACTTCCCAATCTGGGGAAGCCATAAAAACGGTAGCGGCAGCATTTCCCAAACTTGGGAAGAGGAAAAAAACAAAAAACAACTTTTCCCAACTTTGGGAAACCTTGCGTCCCTCACCCCACCCTATTTTCAAACGTTCCATCCCACCCCCATAAGATACGTCCCCTAAGCTTGTGTATTTCTTTTTTTTATCGTAATTTTGCACACTTAGAATAATGGATTCACCAGAAAGAAATATCCATTTTAATGATAGCCTATAACAAATAAAAATAAATATTGTGACAGAAACTAAGTACATCTTCGTGACGGGCGGCGTGGTATCTTCATTGGGTAAGGGTATCATCTCCTCGTCTATTGGTAAGCTCCTCCAGGCAAGAGGATATAACATTACCATTCAGAAGTTCGACCCCTACATAAACATCGACCCGGGTACGCTCAATCCTTACGAACACGGCGAATGTTATGTTACGGTAGACGGTATGGAAACCGATCTCGACCTCGGGCATTACGAGCGGTTTACCGACATCAAAACTACTAAAGCCAATTCGCTCACCACGGGACGGATTTACAAATCGGTAATCGATAAAGAACGGCGCGGCGACTATCTGGGCAAAACGATTCAAGTGGTGCCGCATATTACCGACGAAATAAAGCGCAATATTCTTTCCGTCGGCGAGCGCTCGGGTGGACAGCTCCGCGAAACCGATCAGGAGCCGGTGAGGCGCCGCGGTGTCGACGAGGGCCGCGGAATCGGCGACGGCCGGATGGCTGCGCAGAGCCGCCTCCACCTCGCCCAGCTCGACGCGATGCCCTCTGATCTTGACCTGGTT
>ERZ773010.123-NODE-123-length-59527-cov-50.653198_pt1 | contig 59527 bp, 58 predicted proteins | sample MGYA00580842_ERZ773010 | MGnify/ENA primary metagenome ERZ773010 (study PRJEB29015, sample SAMEA2737982) | human oral metagenome | biome: human oral; feature: human-associated habitat; material: dental | place: China | collected 2107 ... | reverse complement strand
TATAGGTATAATTAATAAATTTATTTATAGAGAAAATAAGAAAGTAATCATATATTTTTATGAAAAATTAGCAGGACTAGAATAGAAATTATTATTATTTTGTACGAATAGACACTAATTATGAAGAAATAGAAAAAATAATTAAATAGAAAAAATATTACCAAATATAAAAAAATGATATTAATAAAGGTATATGGAGATTTTGGTAGCGAATAAAAATGATTAATAAAAAATAGATTGCAAAGGAGTCAAGAAATTAATTAATCGTAAAATTTATATATGAAAAGTTAACGATAAAAAACACGAGAGTATAATGGGAATAAGTTATACTCTCGTATTTTTATTATTTAGTAAAAGTAAATTCGTATGCTAAGTCAATGCTCTTGAATGAAACCATTACAGTTTCGTATCCTAATGGCTTGATAATTTTGCCAACTGCATTTGCAACTTTCTCACAAACTTCTACAGGGCGAGCAACCCAACCGATTTCGATATTAGCGCGACTAATTTCTTCGCCGTCTAAGATAGCAATACTTTCAACTAAGTCAAGTGTAAAAGCACCGCGAGGGCGATCGATAATTTCTGCAATAGTATCAAAAAGCTCTGCGCTAACTTTTTTTAAGTCTTCCTTCTTAATTCCTCTAGCAACTATTCTTGGCATAATAATAGACCTCCAAATTTTGTATTCGTTTTCTTTTATTATATCATATAAAATTCATTTTTTGTTAAAAAATTTTAAATTTTTAATATGAAGTTAAGATAGTAAATCAGTAATTAGTGTAAATATATCTGTAAAACATTGAAAACACTATTTATTTTCGTAATTTTTGAAAGTTTTTTAAAAAGAAAAAGTATTTTTTTTGTTTATTTTACTTATAATTAATATCATTTGTTTTGATAATATGGTATGATTAGAGTAGAAAGAAGAATATAAAATAATTATTAAAGGAGAAATTTTTATTAGAATTTTATATAAAAAATACTTTTCATTAGCAATGCTAATCTTAATTTGCATTTGTATATTTTTATTTTCTAACCAGCCTGGAGTAGAATCAACAAAGCTCGCTAGTAACTTATTTGTAAGAAAGTTAGGCCATTTTAGCGAATATGCAATTCTAGGTTTTTTCGCCTTTGCTTATTTTTCTAATATATTTCAAATCGGAAGAGAAAAGATACAGTTGGAAACAAGTTTCTTTATTAGTTTTTTATTTTGCTTTTCTTATGCGGTAAGTGATGAGTTTCATCAGACATTTGTAATGGGCCGAGATGGTAACTTTATGGATGTTTTGATTGATAGTGGAGGAGTGTTATTTGGGATTATAATTTCTTATGCGCTGTTTTTCCTTAAAATATTAAAAAAAAGGTAAAATATATCTTACTTTTTAGTTGTATTTTCTTTGGAAAAGTTATAAAATAATATCCTAAGGTAAATAAAAAATAAAAGGAGGAGTTATTAATGCTTAAAGCACTTATTGTAGAAGATGATAAATTTTTAGCTTCATCATTGAAAGCTGCTATTGCAGATAAATTTGATGTAGATGTTTCTTATAATGGGCTTGATGGACAGAAACTTATAGACAATAATATTTATGATTTTGTAATCGCTGATAGTATCCTACCTGGGAAAGGTGGATTAGATTTATTAGACTATATCCGCGAAGATAAAGAGCTTAAAATACCAGTTATCGTGCTTACTATTGCTGAATCTACAGAAGAAAAAGCAAGAGTGATGAAACATAGAGTAACAGAGTATCTTCCACGTGTAGCGGATGCTTCTCTTTTAACAACTACAATGTCTAATTTGTTGCAAAGAGAAAGTAATCTTAAAGCTGAAAACGAAGTAACGTATAAAGATCTTGTGTTAGATTTAAAAAATGAGCTTGTTACCTCTAATGCAGGAACACTAGATACAATTAAAGGAAAGTATTTAGAACTGTTATCGTTCTTTGTGATTAATAATAATATTGTTTTGGAAAAAGAAGAAATATTTGATCGTGTTTGGGGTGTTGATTCTGAAACAACAATCAATGCTATTGAGGTTTATATTTCAGGATTACGTAAGGAGCTTAGAAAAATTGGTTATGATAAAAATCTAAGAACTGTACGTGGTATTGGATATACTTTTGAATAGGTAAAGATATATGGAATTTGATTATCCTATAGATTACGCATTATATACATCTGATGAGATAACTATTATTATTAAATTTTTAGATACTATAGAAGAATGTTATCTAAAAGGAGTAGAATTAGAAGAGTATAAAAAGATTTATAAAGATTTTAAATCTATTGTTCGTGCAAAGTCAGAAGAGAACTCTTTATATCGTGATTTTAAAGAAATTACAGGATATGATGGGTATTTAACCACAAAAGAAATGAAAAATGGAAAACCAAGAATTAAGTTATAGACTTAGTTCTTGGTTTTTTCTATATTAGTGTCGATATAGCCATAATGAAATTTAGTATTTTTACGCGTTAAGCGAATAAAGTTAAATTTTTCAAAAATATTATCTTTAAAGTGAGCTTTTACTATAACTTTCTTTTTAGCAACGCGTTTGGCTTCAATCAAAAAATCAGCAGTAGAAAAATCTTGATTTGCCAGTGTTTCAATGCCAGCTAAGTTTTTTGATTCTTCTATATTATGAGAGAACATAGGATCAAAATAAACTATATCAAAAGAATTATCAGGACAGTTTTTTAAAAATTTAACACTATCAATATTATGCGTGATTATTCTTCTCATAGAGGAGTTTATTTTTTCATCATGAGAAATATAGTTTTTCAGCCCGTTGCTTACGATTAAATAAATAATTTTATTCTTTTCAAGAGCCGTAACTTTGTGCTCATAGTAACTAAGAATAATACTATCGCCAGCAAGCCCCATCGTACAATCCAAAATGTTTTGCTTTTCATTATCTATTATTTCTATCAAAGGTTCGTTATCATTATTTTTTATCTTCAAAGCACTAGTATCTAAATGAAAGAAAAGTTCTTTATCACCTTCAAAATAACTAAGTTTAGTTTTATAAATCACTATGACACCATCTGCTTGTGTTAACATTTGTTTAATTGTTCTTTTGTTACGAGGAATATAATCCAAATTAAGAAATTTTGAAATATTATGAGCTTTTTCATTAATTTCGTTATTTGTTTTTACACTAGTAGTTACTACTATGCTTTTCATTAATAACAATAATCCTTTCTTCTGTAATAATTAAATCGACATTTTTATCATGTTTTTCTTTAGGGATTTCTTCTTGAAGTAGTTTCTCAAAAGATAAACCAATGCTAGTTTTATATTTATTTTTACTAAAATATTTATCGTAATATCCTTTACCGTATCCTAGACGATAGCCGTTTTCATCGAAAACAATCGATGGTGTAATGACAAGATCTATTTCCTCAGTATAGAAGTCATTTTGTATAGGTTCGAGAACATTGAAATGCCCTACAGACAGGTCAGCCCAAGTATTTATTTTCACCAAATTCATAGTACGGTTTACTATTTTAGGTACAAAGATTTCCTTACTGTTTATATATTTTTTAATAAGATATTCTGTTTGAATTTCACTTCCAAAACCAATATAAATAAATATTTTTTGGGAATTTTTAAAAATATCACTTTCTTCTAATGTTTTGAATATTTTTTCTGTTGCTTGAATTTGGTATGTTGTATCAAGATTATTTCTAATATGTAGAAACTTTTTTCTAAGAGCATGTTTCATAGCAATCACCTCGTGCTAATTATACCATGAATAAAGATATTTATAAATAACTTGAAATGTATGGTTTTATGTGGTACACTTAAAGCGTAAAAAGTGTATGGCGAAAAACAATACACTTAGGATTTTTATAACTGGAAGGAGGTAAATTATGTTTAAATTAGATAACAATTCACAAAAACCTTTATATAAACAAGTAATAGATGAAACAAAAAAACTAATAACAAAAGGAATGTTAAAAGAGAATGATAAAATGCCATCGATTCGAGAATTTGCTAAAATTTTAAATGTTAATATTAGTACAGTTCAGAAGGCGTATCAAGAGTTAGAAAAAGAAAAAATAATAGTAACAATTGTAGGACGTGGTACGTTTATAACAGAAAATTTGGACGCTATAAAACCTAATTATGAGCTAATAGATACTTTATTAGAAGAATTGGTGAGAGAGGCAAAAATTTGTGGAATTACAAAAGAAGATTTGATAAAAAAAATAGATGAAGTATTTATGGAGAAATAAATATGGAAAAAGTTAGTGAGAAAAAATTAGAAACTATTTTAGAAAAAATATTGTTAGAATGGCGTTTCATTGGATTATCAAAAGAAAAATTGGAAGAAAAAGTTATATCAAGGTATAAGGAGGTTGAAAGCTATGAAGTTAGAGATCAAAAATCTGAGTAAAAAATTTGAAAAGAAAGAAGTTTTGAATAATATTAATTTAGAGGTTAAAAGTGGAGAAGTTGTTTCTTTAGTAGGAAGAAATGGTAGCGGGAAAACAACACTTCTAAAATTAATAACTGGAATTTATCAGTTGGATATGGGAGAAATTACTATAGATGGTATTAACATAGAACAAAATAATTTGAAAAATAATATAATTTATATTCCTGATAAGTTCGATTATTTTAAATATACAAAGATTAAAAATATTATAAAATACTACGAGCTAGCTTATGATAATTTTGATGAAAAATTTTTTAAAAAAGAGTTAGAAAAAAATAAAATTTCTTTAAATAAAAAAGTAACAGAACTGTCAAAAGGTCAGACGGTAATTTTTGGAGTGATTTTAGGTTTAGCCTGTAAAACAAACTTTCTACTATTAGATGAGCCATTAGACGGAATAGATATAATAAATATAAAACTGATTATTAATTATATTATAGAAGCTCAAGATAGTCGTGTTGGGATACTGGTAAGTAGCCATCAGTTAGATTATTTAGAAAATATTAGCGATAAGATTATATACATAGATACAGCAGGTAAATATGGGAAAGAGGTTGATAAGATGGCGTATAGCAAATATCAACTGGTGTATGAAGATAAGATTCCAGACGAGTTTGCTAATTTAGATAGTGTGAGAATAGTAAGTAATATAGGTAGAGTCTATGTAGTGTTAGTGCGCGGTAGCTTTGACGAAACTAGAGATTTAATACAAGAAAGCGCACCATTACAATGTGACGAACTGCCAGTTCTTTTAGAAGATATATTTATTATAAATAATAAAGGAGGAGCAGAAAATGATTAGAGATATTTTGAAAATCATGAGAATTTATTTGAAGAAATATTCTATTGCTATAATTATTTTATTATTAGGATTCGTACTTTTTACAACTTTTGCAGCATCTAAACAGTTAAATGGATTAAAACAAGAGATAGCTAGTTATGAATTTGAAAAAAATATCGGAGTTGCGGCCCGTGAAAAAGTTAGTGAACTGAACAATAAAGAGGAAAAAAATCAACAATATCAAAAGATAGATATAGAGAAACGTAACTATATAGATAGTTACAATGGGAAAATTTCAAAAGAAAGCTATGATTATCTTTTGCATAGATATGCTATAGGTGCATATTTAACAGAATATCCTATATTAAGAAGAGAACCTTTTTATACTCCTCAAACTAAGTTAAACTTTGCTTATAGTGATTATCATGAAGAATATAAAGAGTATCTAACAAAAGAGGAGTTAGAATATACGGAGAAATATCGAGAACTCTTGGCAGAACAGCCAGGAAGTGAAAAGTATGAGAAGCTTAAAGTAGAGTTAAATAAAATTTATCCACCAGTTATGAGTTATAGTCAAATTAAAATTTTTGACTTTGCAAAAGAAAATTTAGGGAAAGATAAATTAGAGATTAAAGAAACTCTTTATACAACAAGTATAAATATAGGTTACTATGTGTTGGTAACATTGATTGTACTATTAATATTTGGGGCGGAGTACCATACAAGCTTTGGGAAATTTGTTTCGAGTTTACCATTTAAAAAGGAGAGGGTATATTTCGCAAAATTCATCTTAAGTTTACTAATATTACTAGTTGCTTCAATATTGGTAGGAATAGTGAATATATTTATTGTAAAAGCAAGTGTACTAGGCGATATTTATAATATAGGTAATGCCTTCAGTGCATATTCAAAAACATTTTATTTAGGGATAGGACTGATTTTATTAGGTGCAATCTTTGCTAGTTTTTGTGGTAGTGTGGTGAGTATGGGAGCTCTATACATTCCAGTGTTAACATCGTATGGCTATTTACTAGGTTTTATGGAGTTGGTAATGAGAGCGCTAGGAAAAGAGAGATGGTTGGAGAATCTTGCTGCATTTAATCCAAGATACATACCGATATTCTACTATTTCAAATATGAGCAACCGGGCTATATATACTTGTGGTTAGGGGTGTTGACGGTATTTGCAATAATTATGAGTAAAGTATACAAAAGACATAATGTTGAAAGAGAAGGGATGTTTTTCTCTATCGTTAAGGTAGAAATTTTAGGATATCTAATTTTACTAATAGGTGTAATAGCATTCGGTTTAATAATTCTTTTCGAAACATTCAGAATTAATGGGTTATTATCACTAGCGATATGCCTAACGTTAGTTCCATATATCCTTTGGAAAGTTAGTCGTTTTTCCATAAGAATTTAAATATTTAATAAGATTAAAAAATGATGATTATATCGATAAAGTGTAATCATCATTTTTTATATAAAAGTTAATAGTATAATTTCTGAAAAAGAAATTAAATTCTTAAATTATAGGAGAGCATTGTAAGAACAAATATAGGTTTTCTTTGAAAATTTAATTATATTATAATATGAAAAAATATTGAGTAATGTTTAGAAATTTTATTTTCTAGTATGTACAAGTATAATCTAAATTTTAAGATGCAGTGAGTATAGCATTAATATAAAGTAAATAGCTTGAAAAGTTTTTTGTTTCATAGCTTTATAACAAGTAAAAGTAAATACAAGAAATTTTAAAAAAGAGACAAAAATACAAGTGTGTACATATTTGATAAAATAAAAAATAATTATATATTATTTAATGGAAATAATAGTATAAGTATGATATAATATAAAAGAAAATTTATAAGAAAGGAATCTTCTACAAATAATGACAAATTCAGATGAAAACAAAGAACTATTAAGAGATGAAGAAGTAACAAATAAGGGTGCAAAATCAGAAGATTATGCAGCACTGTTGAGTAAAATAAGAAAACAAGTAGATATAGAAGGTGAATCTACTCTTACAAGAAAGTATCATGAAGAATCGAATACGGATTCTGTAGAGATAAATGAAGAGTCAGAAAAACCTCAAGAAAATGATTATGAAGAAACAGTGGTTTTAGATCGTAATGAATTAAAACAAGCTTTAACAAAACAAGAGGTCGAAAAAGAAATTCTTTCAGAAAAAAATGAGAATAATAGAAAACCTGTTTTAGAAGTATTAGGCTTAAAAAAACGTATAGGTTTAAAAACAATTGTTGAAGATATAAGCTTCGATATGCATGAAGGTGAAATTATAGGACTTCTTGGGCCTAATGGGAGTGGTAAAACGACAATAATGAGAATGTTAGTTGGGTTAACAAAAACAACTAAAGGTGAAGTTTATTGTTTTGAAAAACCACTTGGATTAGGAAAAGTAAAAATGCTTAAAGAAGTAGGTGCTATGATAGAAACTCCTGAATTTTATAACTATATGTCAGGATGGTCGAATCTAAAACAAATGGCACGTGTATGTGGTAAAAAAGTAAGTCGTGCTCGTATGAAAGAATTAGTAGAATTTGTTGGATTAAGCAAAGTTATTAGAAAAAAAGTAAAAACTTATTCATTAGGTATGCGCCAACGCTTAGGGTTAGCGCAAGCTTTATTAAATGATCCGAAAATACTTATACTAGATGAGCCGGTAAATGGATTAGACCCTCAAGGTGTTCAAGACTTCCGTAATAAGTTAAAAGAAATAGCTGCAACAGGAGTATCAATTTTAATTTCTTCTCATTTACTAGATGAAATTGAAAAAGTAAGTGATAGAGTTATCGTTATTGAAAAAGGTAGAATTATCGCTGATGATAAATTAGATAATCTTGTGGCAGACGAAACAATTAAAACTTTAATCTCAACGTATGATGTTGAAAAAGCAGAGGTCTTAATTCGTGAACTAGGAATTCGTTATGAATTAACAAATGAAGGATTTATTTTTGAAAATATTTCTAGAGAAGACAAGGCAAGAGTAATTACATATTTAGTAACCAACAATGTGGAATTAGATTCTGTCCGTGAATTAACTACATCGCTAGAGGATCGTTTTCTACAAATTACAGGAGGGGAGAATAAGTAATGAAACTATTATTTAATGAATTTATAAAAGATTATAAAAAGATAACAACTTGGATATATATGCTTATTATGTTTGTAGTAATAGCAGCATATGGGTATTTTCAAAAATCGTATTTTAAAGAAAATTTCGATCCATTAAAAATAATGATTAGTATAACTACAATTGCAGCATCAGTAGGTGGAGTATTTGCACTTATAATACTTGCAAATAATTTATCTCAAGAGTATTCAAAAGGAACTGTTAAGTTTTTATATACAAGACCAAAATCACGTTCAGCTATATTAACAGCAAAAATAGCCTTAGGTTTTATCAACTATATTATCTTCTTTGTTGTAGGAACAGCTTTTGATTTTGCTATAAAATACTATGTATTTTTCAACAAAAAAATAGGACTAAACCAATTGAGTAAAACTCTAGAAGAAGGATATTTTGGAAGAACAGTAGCGAAACAACTTGTAATTACAAGCTTAACAGAACTTGCAACTATGATATTCTTTATTGCTATGGTAGTGCTACTTTGTGTAGTATTTAAAACACAGATTCTTTCACTTGTATTAGTTATGGTGAGTCTATTAGGAATGAGTATTATTCAAGCTATTACTGGGTGGGCTGTAACGAAGTGGTCTTGGGCTAAATACCACATGTTTGATGTCCCGTTATTTAGTGAATATTATAAGAGTGAAGCAAGTCGTAATTTTGTTAAAGAAATTTTTAAATTTGACAATGCTAATGCATTAATTATTATGTTAGCAGCGTACAGCGCAGTATTTTTCGTAATTTCATATATTATTAATGCAAGAAGAGATATTACTATAGACTAAAAATTTATCCATTTGTAAGAGGAGGTAGGCGAGATGAAAAGTTCGCTAAAAAAAATTGAGCGTATTAAAGATATATTAGACTTAAATGGTAGTGTTTTAACATACAAATATAGTGATGAAGATATTCGTCTAAACCTAGGAGAAGAACAATTAAGTAGTATTTTCAGCAGATTTTTAAAAAGAAATTTACCAAAGATAAAAGAAGGTTTGCATAAGGGGAAGTTAGTTAAATGTCAAAGTGGTCTTGGTATTTCATGCTTATTTATTCCAAGTGATAATGATGAAGAATTTTACTTAATCACACCATTTTTAGAATATCTTATCCCAACTAAATTATTCCAAGAATCGCTTACTAAATATGGAGCGAGTATCAGTGAATTAATTTGCGATGTATATTTTTCATTACCAATTACTCCAAGAAAGAAATTTAACTATTTGGTAGAATTATTGGTGGAAGATGAAAATGTAGACTTTTTAGATGCTATTGTTTTAGTAGAAGATTCAAGCGTAAAAAATGTCCGCAGAGCATCATCAAGAAAAAATAGTTACTTAAATAGTATTTTAGAAAGTGAAGTTAAATTTAAACGCGAAATTCTTGAAGCGGTAGTAGATGGTAATATTTCTCGTGTAAATATGTTGTTTGACCTTCGTCAAAGAAACCACGGTGTAGAAGAAGATAATGTAGAACAGGGGGTTAATGTTCAACGTAGAAAATCTTATAATATGAATGATTTATTAAGATATGCGCTTGAACAACACAGCGAAGATTATCTAGGTGTAGAAGAACTTTGGGTTAAAATTAAAAACAAACTTGATAACTATGATTTATCAGAAAATGTAATTAGAAGTTATTGTCTTTTAGTAGATAGAAATAAATATAAAGATAAACAAGCTGTTGTTCGTAACTGTATTGCTTATATTAATGATCGCATTTCAGAAAAAATCAGTTTGGATAATGTTAGTGACTACTTAGGAGTAAATAAAAGTTATCTTTCTTCAATTTTTAACAAAGATATGGGGATTAGTATTGTAGATTATATTCATGACAAACGTATTTCTAATGCATGTTATTTGCTTGCTAATACTGATTTCTCTATTTCAGAAGTTGCAGATTATATAGGTTATTTCGATACAAGTTACTTTATCAGAATTTTTAAAACATTAGTTAAAGTGACACCTCTTAAATATAGAGAATCACTTTCTAAAGCTAGAAAATAGAATATAAGAAATAAAGCTGAATATTTTCAGCTTTATTTTTTAGAACTATTGATATTTAGAAGCTTATAATGTAGAAACTACTCCAAATTTCATACAAATAAAGTGAGAGAAAAATATCTTATTAACACTAAATATTTCTTAGGAAATATGATATAATAAAGTGACTTTTAAATTTTAGGAGATAAACGATGATTTTTGCATTAGATGTAGGGAATACAAATATTGTCCTTGGAGTTTTTGGAAGTGATTATAAACAACTTTGTTCATGGCGTATCGCAACGGATAATACAAAGACAGAGGATGAACTATATGTTATTATTAGAAATTTTTTCGTAGATAAAAATATTAAGTTTGAAGACTTTGATGGAGTAGTTATCTCGAGCGTTGTACCAAAGATGATGTTTGCTTTAGAATTGTTAAGTAAAAAATATTTTAAAAAAGAACCGATTATAGTTTCTGCTGGTATTAAAACAGGAATAAAAGTTCCAGCACCTTACAGCAGTAAATTAGGGGCAGATAGGGTTGTTGATATAGTTGGAGCAAAGGTTAGTGGTTATTTACCAGCTATTATTGTTGATTTAGGGACAGCGACAACTTTCGATTGTGTTGATGAAGAGATGAATTATCGTGGCGGAATAATATGTCCTGGGATGAACATAAGTGCAGAAGCTCTCTATTCTCGTGCGGCGAAGCTACCTCGTATAGAATTAGAGGCTGTATCTACATCGTTAGGAATGGATACAACGAGTCAAATGCAAGCAGGTTTCTTTTATGGTTTTTTAGGGCAATTTGAAAATATTATAACTCACTTAAAAAAAGATTTAGGGGGATATTATAAAGTTGTCCTAACAGGTGGGTTATCGAAGTTTATTGCGAAATATAGCTCATCGGTTGATATTGTAGATGAAGAGTTAACGCTAAAAGGAATAATAGAACTTTACAAGATGAATAAAGGAAAGTAGGCTAGATTAATTTTCGAGGGTATGTCATTGGGGACATACCTTTTTGAAATGATTAAACGTAGAAAATTTTAAATGTAAGGCTATTAGACTAATATTAATAAGGAATCTATTACATATTAAAGAGGTTTAGTTAAATAAGAAAGAGGATTTTTCACAAACGTTTCTTCTTAATAGACAATTTAATTTATTCCCTGTATAATAAAAAATCGTAAGTGACTTAATAATTAGAAAATTATTTAGAAAGGATTTTTATTTTGATGAAAGATTATTTAATTAGAGGTTTAGCCTTTAATGATGAGATTAGATTTTTTGTAACAAAGACAACAGATTTAGTAGAAGAAATTAGAAAACGTCATGATGCTTATCCTACAGCGATTGCGGCTACGGGACGTGTTGCGACTGTAACAACTATGATGGGAGCTATGCTAAAGAGTGGAGATAGAATTGATGTAGCAGTTCGTGGAGATGGGCCAATAGGAACAATATACGCTTCATCAGATGAGCTTGGAGAAACAACGGCATATGCTAAAAATATGCAAGTTCATATTCCAAGTAATTCCCAAGGGAAACTAGATGTAAAAGGTGTAGTAGGCGGTGGGAATATTACCGTAGTACGTGACTTAGGCTTAAATGAAAAATATACGACAACTTCTCCAATAGTTTCAGGAGAAATCGCTGAAGACTTTACATATTATTTTGCAGCAAGTGAGCAAGTTCCATCAGCAGTATCATTGGGAGTTCTTGTTGATACTGATAATTCAGTTATAGCTGCAGGAGGTTTTATTCTTCAAGTATTACCTCAAGCAACCGATGTAACAATAACGAAGTTAGAAAAAGTAATCTCTAATATAAAACCTATATCCACACTTATTCATGAAGGAAAGACTCCAGAAGAAATTGCAGATATTTTGTTTGAAGGGGAAGAGAATTATCGTATTTTACGAAAAAACGATGTTGTTTTTAAATGTACATGTTCAAAGGAACGTTATGCAGACGCTTTGGTTACGTTAGGTCGTGAAGAGCTAGAGAATCTTTCTCAAGAAGAGTCTACTGAATTAGTTTGTGCATTTTGTAAGGAAAAATATCATTTTACAAAAGAAGAAATAACAGAGTTATTAGAAAACTTAAAGTAAAATTATGAATAAAAGAGTTAGATGAGTAACAATTCGTCTAGCTCTTGAATTTTTATAAAAAGTTTGATATCATAAGTAAAATTACTTAAATTATATCAAGGAGATATTATGGAACTGCTAAGAGAAATGATTGTCACTGATGGTAAAGTTTATGACAATAATGTATTAAAGGTTGATTCGTTTTTAAATCATCAAATAGATGCTAGCCTAATGATGAAAATGGCAGAATCTTTTTATGAGTATTTTGGAAAAGAAAAAATAACGAAGATTCTTACAATAGAAGCAAGTGGTATCGCCCCTGCGATTCTAGTTGCGCATTTTTTTAAAGTACCGATGGTTTTTGCGAAGAAAAGTAAGCCGGCAACTTTGAAAAATAATGATATTTATACCGCAGAAGTACATAGTTATACAAAAAATGTAACTAATACAATAGTAGTTTCAGAAAAATTCATAAATAAAGAGGATAATGTTCTCATAATTGATGATTTCTTGGCGAATGGTCAAGCGACTCTTGGTCTTATGGAAATAGTTGAAAAAGCAGGTGCTAATACTGTTGGTGTTGGTATCTTAGTTGAGAAAAGTTTCCAAAATGGTCGTAAATTATTAGAAGAAAAAAATGTGAATATTTGTTCTTTATGCAGAATTGCCTCTCTTGAAAATAATGAAGTGAAGTTTAATATAGCAGATGATGAAATAAAGAAAGGATAAGAAGATAATGTGGGAAAATAAATTTCAAAAAGAAGGTTTAACATTTGATGATGTACTATTAGTACCAGCTAAAAGTGATATATTACCTAAGAAAGTTGATTTAAAAGTTAACTTAACGGACAAGATTAAATTATCTATTCCAGTAATTTCGGCAGCTATGGATACGGTTACTGAATATAAAATGGCGATTGCTATGGCTCGTGAAGGTGGAATAGGTGTAATCCATAAAAATATGTCTATCGAAGAGCAAGCAGAGCAAGTAAGAAAAGTTAAACGTTCAGAAAGTGGGGTTATCACAGATCCTTTCTTCCTAACTCCAGATAGTTTAGTAGACGAAGCTGAAAGCTTGATGCAACAATATAAAATTTCAGGAGTACCGATTGTAAATAATACAAACGATATGAAAGTTGTAGGTATTATAACTAATCGTGATATGAGATTTTTAACTGATTTTGATATTAAAATTAGTGAAGTTATGACGAAAGAACATTTGGTTACAGCTCCAGCTAATACTACTTTGGAAGAAGCAAGTGTAATTTTACGTAGCCATAAAATTGAAAAATTAATTTTAACTGATGAAGCAGGAAAACTTACAGGATTAATTACTATTAAGGATATTGAAAAATTAGCAAAATATCCTAATTCAGCAAAAGACGAAAAAGGTAGATTATTGGTAGCAGCATCAGTAGGAATTACTAATGATACTGTAGATCGTGTTGAAGCTTTAGTAGAAGCTGGAGTCGATGCTATCGTCGTTGATACTGCTCACGGACATTCTAAAGGAGTGTTAGATGCAGTTAAGGCTTTAAGAACAAATTATCCAGAATTAGATATTATCGCAGGTAATGTTGCGACTGGAGAAGCTGCTCGTGATTTATTCAACGCTGGAGCAGATGTAGTTAAGGTTGGTATTGGACCAGGATCTATCTGTACAACACGTGTTGTTGCAGGTGTAGGTGTACCACAAATTACAGCGATTTATGACTGTGCAACTGTTGCTCGTGAACTTGGAAAAACTATTATTGCTGATGGTGGTATTAAATATACAGGTGATGTAGTCAAAGCAATCGCAGCTGGAGGACATGCAGTAATGTTAGGTTCTATGCTTGCAGGATGTGAAGAATCTCCAGGTGAATTAGAAATTTTCCAAGGAAGAACATTTAAAGCATATCGTGGTATGGGATCAATCTCAGCGATGGAAAAAGGTTCTAAAGATAGATACTTCCAAGAAGATGGTAAGAAATTAGTTCCAGAAGGAATCGAAGGACGTACTCCATATAAAGGTGCTGTAGCAGAAACTATTTACCAAATTATCGGTGGTCTTCGTGCTGGTATGGGTTATACTGGTTCAAGAAATCTACACGAACTTCGTGAAGATGCACAATTTGTACGTATGACAGGTGCTGGACTTATCGAATCTCATCCACATGATGTTCAAATCACAAAAGAAAGTCCAAACTATTCTAAATAAGAAATAAAATGTAAAGATAGGAGTTAATAAAAAACTGCTATCTTTATTTTAAAATAAACAATAAGCCTAGAGTAAAGAAAGAATCTTTATTCTAGGTTTATTGTTTTAGTTTAGAAAAACTGTGCTAAACAAACAATCGCGATAATAATTGGTAAGATGTAACGAAGTAAGAATAACCATACTTTGAAGAAGCCTAAACTTACTTTGCTATCTTCTTTAACATGAAGTTCACGTATTGCTACTTTTTTGTCTAATACATAACCTGTAAAAATTGATAGGAATAGACAACCAAGTGGCATTAGGATATTTGATACTAAAAAGTCCATAGAATCGAAGAATGTTTTACCAAAAAATAGTGTGTTGGCAAGTGTTCCATAAGATAATGCTGACGGAATACCGAAGATAAATGTTAGTATTCCGACGATAACACTCCATCTAGTACGATTGGTATTTTTTTGATCTGTAAGATTTCCTACATTAATTTCTAGCATAACAACTGATGAAGTAATAGTTGCAAATAAAAATAGTATTAAGAATAAAATATAGAAAATTTTACCGAAAGCCATATTATTGAATAATTGTGGTAGAACGATAAATAATAAACTTGGACCACCTTCAGATTCCATACCGAATGAGCTCATAGCTGGGAAAATAGCAAGCCCGGCCATAATAGAAACAGCAATATTCATCATAACTACTGAAACTCCAGATTGAACCATGTTAACTTGTTTATTTAAGTACGATGCATAAGTTAGCATAGCTGTAACTCCGATAGAAAGTGCAAAGAACGATTGCCCTAATGCGAATAATAATCCTGATGTAGTAATTTTAGAAAAGTCTGGTTTTAGGAAGTAAGTTACCCCGGCCATAGAATTTGGTAATGTTAATGATCTTGTTATAATAATTAGGAAGATGATGAATAACATCGGCATCATAATTTTTGATGCGCGTTCAATTCCTTTTTGGACACCACGAGATACAATTAAGACATTTAATAGAATAAACATTGCCTGAGCTCCTAAAGCAATCCATGGATTAGAGATGATATTACTAAAAAGTGCAACATAATCACTAGTAGAATAAATGCCCAATGCGTCTGCTATAGAAATACCAAGATAAACTAGTATCCAGCCGCCAATTACGCTATAGAAAGATAATAAGACAAATAATGCAAATGCACCAATAATTCCGAAGATATTATATTTTTTATTTTTCCCTAGTTTCCCAAAAGTTTTAACTGCTGAAACTGCTGCACCACGTCCAAGGACGAACTCTGCTAGTAAAAGTGGAAGACCTATTAAAAGTGTGAAAATAAGGAAAACTAATAAAAAACTTCCTCCACCGTTGGCGGCAGTCATATATGGGAATTTCCAAACTGCCCCAAGACCTATTGCTGAACCTGCAGAAGCAAGTATGAATCCTATTTTAGACCCCCATTGAGATTTTTCTGACATAAAATTTTCCTCCTAACATAATACATTATTAATACAAAAAGCTATTCAGTAAAAACTAAATAGCCTTAATAAAAATATATAATATTACTCAAAAGCCATTCAGTTTATACCAATGGCTGTAAAGAAAACTTAACTAACCATTGTAGATGACGGTGTCGGTGCACTTACATCTACAATTAACATAGACATAAGTGCTTCTAAAATGGCACGAAAAAGTATTCTTTTTTAGTTAAGTCTAAAATTTTCATTTTGAGTAGCTCCTTAATTAATTATTGTTAAAATATTATCATTTTTCTGACAATTTGTCAACTTTTTTTGTGAAATTAGTTGTAAAAAAATAAAGGAGATCGTTTAAGATCTCCTTTATAATTATATATTATTCATTATCTAATTGAAGATAAACTACTTGAGTAGTTAAGTATTCTTCTAAACCATGTTTACCATCGGCACCACCAATTCCTGATTTGCGACGTCCTGCATGGAATCCTTGCATTGCTTCAAAGTTTTCACGGTTAACATAAGTTTCTCCAAATTTTAAGCCATTAATAGCTTTGAATGCAGTATTAAGATTTTTAGTATAAACTGAAGAAGTTAGACCGTATTCAGAATCATTAGCGTATTCAATTACTTCGTCTAAAGTTTTGAATGTTGCAATAGGAAGTACTGGACCAAATACTTCTTCTTTCATAATAGTCATATCATTTGTTACATCAGTTAGAACAGTAGGTCCATAGAAGTATCCAACTTGTTCCTTGTCTACTTGGCCACCGTAAGCAAGAGTAGCACCTTGCTTAACAGCATAATCAACTTTTTCAATTACTTGTTTCAATGCACGTTTTTCGATAAGTGGACCATAATCTAAACCACGTTCTTTATTTGGATCTCCGAATTTAACTTTGTCAAGTTCGTTAAATAAAGCTTTTTCGAATTGTTCTTTTATACTTTCATGAACGTATACTCTTTCTGCACAGTTACATACTTGACCTGAGTTAATAACACGAGAAGCGACAATTGCTTTTGCTGCAAGTTCTAAATCTGCATCTTCAAAAACTATAGCTGGAGCTTTTCCTCCAAGTTCTAGTGAAACATTAGTGATGTTCTCAGCAGCTGCTTTCATAACTTCTTGTCCTGCAGCAAGGCTACCTGTTAAACTTACTAAACCAACTTTAGGATGAGATGCTAATCTATTTCCTACTACTGATCCACGACCATGGATAATGTTTAATACACCTTTTGGTAAACCAACTTCTTGACAAATTTCAGCAAAGATATGAGCGTTAATAGGTGTAAGTTGACTAGGTTTAAGAACTATAGTATTACCAGTAAGTAAAGCTGGTGCAGCTTTTCTTGCGATTAAGAAGAATGGGAAGTTCCATGGTAGAATCCCTGTAGTAACACCATAAGGACGTTTGAATAAAAGAATATGCTCATCTTTTCTATCACTTTGAATAATTTCTCCCTCGTATCTACGAGCCCATTCTGCCATATAATCCATATAATCAGCTGTGAAAAGCACCTCTACTTTTGCTAGTTCAAAAGTTTTTCCACCTTCATTAACGATAGTTTGTGTAATTTCCGGCTCGCGTTCACGAATTTTTTTAGCGATTTTACGCAAATATTCTCCGCGCTCTACGGCTGGAAGTTTCTCCCAATCTTTTTGAGCAGCATCAGCGGCATTAATAGCACGGTCAACATCTTTGAAATTACCAGCTGGGATTTTAGCGATTACTTCCTCAGTAGCTGGATTTAACACTTTAAGATGTTCGTGATTAAGATGTTCTTCAAACTCCCCGTTTATGAACATTTTTAAAATTTTAACTTCAGTCATAGTAGTTCTCCTTTAAGATATGATTTTAAAAGTAAACGTTATCATTACTTTTATAAAAATTATATCGTAAATAAATTCTAAAGACAAATATTTTGTTTGTTTTTTATTAGATATTTGGTTATTTAAAGTGAAATGATAGCGTTTTTAGTAAAAAATTTAATATATAACTGTAAATAAAAAAAACATGTATTATTAATTTATTGCTTTATTCTATAATTATTTATTATTGTATGATTACATATTTTTTCAAATATCTCTGATGAATTATAGTAAAAAATTTTTTAAGTAAAATTGTTACCACAAATATTGTATTTAGTGGTATAATTTAAAAGTAAGAAAAACTAGGAGGTTTAGAAATGAAACAAAATATCGGAGTTATCGGATTATCGGTAATGGGAAGTAATTTAGCGTTAAACATTGCTGATAATGGATTTAAAGTAGCGGTGTTTAATAGAACAACATCTGTTGTTGATAAAATGTTAGAGGAACATCCACATAAAAATGTTGTAGGAAGATATTCTTTACAAGAATTAGTAGATGGATTAGAAAAACCAAGAAAAGTTGTCTTAATGGTAAAAGCAGGTTTTGCTGTTGATAGTCTTATTGATCAACTTACTCCGATCCTAGACAAAGGGGATATTATTATTGATGGAGGTAACTCTTTCTTCAAAGATACACAAAGAAGATATGACTTGCTGTTAGAAAAAGGAATTAATTATTTTGGTGTCGGAGTTTCTGGTGGAGAAGAAGGGGCTAGATTTGGTCCTGCTTTAATGCCTGGTGGTGATGAAAAAGCATATGAAGAGATTCGTCCAATTTTAGAAGCAATTGCGGCGAAAGTTAATGGAATTCCATGTTGTAGTTATACTTCAACAGGAGGAGCTGGGCACTATGTAAAAATGGTTCATAATGGTATTGAGTATGGAGATATGCAACTTATCTCAGAAGCTTACAAAGTCTTAAAACACTTAGGAGGCTTTACTAATGAAGAGTTACAACAAACTTTTGAAGAATGGAATAAAGGTGAATTAGAATCATACTTAATAGAGATTACAGCCAATATTTTCAAAGTTAAAGAAGAAGATGGAAGTTATTTAGTAGATAAAATTTTAGATAAATCTCAACAAAAAGGTACAGGGAAATGGACTAATGAGCAAGCTATTGATTTAGGAATTGATGTTTCTGTAATTACAGCAGCCCTAAATGGTCGTTATATGTCTAATCTTAAAGAAGAGCGCATTCGTGCAGAAAAAGAATTTGCTCGTAAACCTTATGCAATTGTTGAAGATAAAGAACATCTTAAAGAAATTGTTCGTGATGCATTATTTATTTCAAAAATTGTTTCTTACGCTCAAGGATTCAAACTTCTTCAAGCTGCAGAAAAAGAATACAACTGGACTTTTGATTATTCACAAATTGCAAAAATTTTCCGTGGTGGATGTATTATTCAAGCAAAAATCCTTCAAAATATTATCGAAGCATACCAAAATAATCCAGAGTTAGCTAACTTAATATTTGATCCATTTTTCAAAAATGTTATTGAAACAAGACAAGACAATTTACGTGAAGTAGCAGCATTAGCTATTACGAATAGATTACCGTTAAGCGCTATGACTTCAGCAATTTCTTACTTAGATATTTATACTACTGCTGAAAGTGGAGCTAATTTAATTCAAGCACAACGAGATTACTTCGGAGCGCACACTTTTGAAAGAACAGATAAAGAAGGAAATTATCACTATGACTGGGTTGGGAACAATGAAAAATAAAGGAGCAATTACACTATTTGGTGGGACAGGGGATTTAACTTATAGAAAGTTATTACCAGCTTTATATAATTTAGATGTTCTTGGAAAGCTAGATAAAGAATTCAAAATTATTGTAATTGGTCGTCGTTCATATAGTCAGGAAGATTATATTAATATAGTTCGCGGTTGGGTAGAAGAACATGCTAGAACTAAGTTCCACGATAATGATTTTCAAAATTATTCTTCAAGAATTATCTACTTTAAGATGGAGATGACCAATGTAGAAGATTATAAACTACTACAAGAATTTTATACAGAGCAAGGAATTACAGAACATATTTATTATTATGCTGTTGCTCCGTCATTCTTTATAACTATTACTAATGGATTGAAGAAATATTGTTCAGAAAATAATGCAAAGGTTATAATAGAAAAACCATTTGGAGAAGATCTAGAAAAAGCAGGAGAACTTAATGATAAGTTGGCAGAATTTTTCAGTCAAGAGGAAATTTATCATATAGATCATTATCTAGGAAAAGAAATGATTCAAAACATTTTATCTTTACGTTTCAAAAACATTATTTTCAAAGGTGTTTGGAATAAAGATTTCATAGAAAATGTACAAATTACAGCAGCAGAGGCTGTTGGTGTGGGGACGCGTGCTAGTTATTATGATAAGAGTGGCGCTGTTAAAGATATGGTGCAAAATCATCTATTACAAGTTTTATCGATAGTAGCCATGGAAGAACCGAAGGAAGAAGGAAGTCGTGGAATTCACGATAGTCAATACAATCTTCTTTCTAAATTAGTGCCTATTACCAATGTAAATGATAGTCTAGTGATGGGGCAATATGAAGGTTATTTGGATGAAGAAAATATTTCTAAAGATTCTAAGACTGAGACTTATGCAGCATTAAAATTATTTATTGACAATGAGCGCTGGCAAGGAGTGCCGTTCTTTATTAGAACAGGTAAGAAAATGGGAGACCGTGAAACTCAGGTTGTTGTTCAATTTAAAGCTGTAGGGGATATTCCTGGTAATGTGTTGATAATTAAGATTCAACCAGATGAAGGTGTTTATTTCCAATTTAATGCCAAAAAACCAGGAACGGAACAAGAACTTCAACAGATTTCTCTAGATTTTTGTCAGAGTTGTATTCTGGAAAATAGAATAAATACACCTGAGGCATATGAGAGATTGTTGGATGCATGTTTTAAAGGTGATCGTGCATTATTCTCCCAATGGGATCAAATAGTTGTATCATGGACTTTTGTTAATGATTTATTAGCGAAGTACTACAAACAGGGAGCGCCATTATATACTTACAAACAAGGTTCAATGGGCCCAAAAGAAGCGGACAAGTTTGTTGATTGGATAAGATAAAAGTAGAGATGTGTTGCAATGTTTGTAACACATCTTTTTTGGGAAATGAACTAGGCTGTTTTTTGAAGTTTACGCAAAAGTATAAGTATAGTATAATAAAACATAGGTTGAATTTATTTAATAAAGAAATAGTTAAGGGGGTAGCGATGAAGTTACTAGATTCTATGTTAGAGTATAATAAATATTTTGTGAAATTTGAGGAATATCAAAAATATAAAACAGAAGATAAATATCCCGCTAAAAGGGTAGTTATGTTTACATGTATGGATACTCGTCTTGTTGATTTGGCGACAAAATCTCTGAATTTGGCTCAAGGAGATGTAAAAGTGGTAAAAAATGCAGGGGCAATACTTACACATCCGTTTGGATCGGTTATGCGTAGCTTGATTATGGCTGTTTATATGCTAAAAGCTGATGAGATTATTGTTATGGGGCATCATGACTGTGGTATGCAAAGTATTGACCCTAATTTGATTTTGGATAAGATGAAAGAACGAGGGATATCAGAGGAAACTCTAGACGTTCTTCAATATTCAGGAATAGATTTAAATAAATGGTTACATGGTTTTGATGATGTTTTTGAAAGTGTTAGTCATGATGTTAATATGATAACAAATCATCCATTAATGCCAAAAGGTGTACCAGTACACGGTTTAGTAATTAACCCTGATGATGGGAAAGTAGATGTAGTTGTAAATGGATATAATAATATGAAAGAATAGCTTAGGAGGGAGGTAATTTTAGTGAAAAAAATATTGATATTAAATACAGGTGGAACCATTTCCATGAGTGAAGATCATACAACAGGAAAAGTTTCTCCGACAGAAAATAATCCTATAGGCATAGGAAAAGGTATTTTTTCTCATATAGCTTATATACATATGGAAAATTTGTGTAATCTGCCATCTCCTCACATTACGGAATATGAAATGTTTGGTTTGAAAGAGCGTATTTTGAAAGCTGTTAATGAAGGATATGAGGGTGTGGTAATAACTCATGGGACAGATACTTTAGAAGAGACAGCGTATTATTTAGAATTAACTTTAGATGTTGAGATTCCTGTAGTTATAACGGGTGCAATGCGTTCTAGCAATGAAATAGGCGCAGATGGCTTGGCGAATCTTAGAAGTTCTTTAGTTGTTGCGATTAGCGATGAAAGTAGTGATAAAGGAGTGCTTGTCGTAATGAATGATGAAGCTCATACAGCAACTTATGTAACTAAAACCCACACTACTAATGTAGCTACATTCCAAACTCCAACTTTTGGGCCTATAGGGCTAGTATCAAAAAATGAAGTTATTTATTTCCAAAAATTATTAAAGGAAGAACATTATGAAGTAAATAGTGTTTCAAAAAAAGTCTATCTTTTAAAAGCATATGCAGGAATGGGTGGGGAACTAATTGACGCTATCCGAAACTTAGGAGCAGATGGTTTAGTTATAGAAGCACTTGGTGCGGGGAATCTTCCGCCTAAAACTGTACCTGCAATAAAACAACTCCTTGATGATAATATTCCTGTGGTTTTTGTTTCTAGAGCGTTTAATGGAGTAACACAAGATGTTTATGACTATGCTGGTGGCGGAAAAAGATTTTGTCAAGATGGTGTTATTTTTACAACAGGATTAAGTGGCCAAAAAGCTCGTATAAAACTTTTGGTTTTACTAGAAGCAAATATAGATAAATGTAAACTAAAAGAATTGTTTTAGTATTTTTGCTTTTAAAGTAGGGTTGAATAATTTTAGGAAATGTGTTAGTATAATAAGGAATTTTATAGGGAAAGAGGTGTAATCTTGAAATTTAAATATCATAAATCATATAAGGGGTTTTATTTATTAGAAGATAATAAATTTAAGCGTCCTTATCAAAAGCTAAATGAGAAAAAAACGTTAGAAAATTTAGCTAATAAAGTAGAATTTAAGCAAGATGAAATTATTGAAATAGAAGATAAATTAGTGGTTTTTATACAAAAAGAAAAAAGTGGAGAACTAGTTAAGCAATCAACTAGTAAAGAAATATTAAAATCAAAAGGTGTATCAAAGGTTGATTTTAGTAAACTAGAACTTAAATACAATATACCAGCATTACTTTTGGAGAATTTGTATGAGGTAATTTTAAAAGATCAAAAATCTTCTGAAAAAGAATTATTTTCTGTTTTATCTGTAATAGACAATATTATATTATCAGATGGATTATTTTTCTCAAAGGTAAGAAAAATATTTTACTATAATGCAGAGGAGCTAAACTTAGTTCTTACTAGATATAATTTTTGTAATTTAAATATCGATAAGTTAAAAAAAGATATTGAATTAAATTATCCTAGTCAGTATATTTCTAATTTACCGGTAGATTATAAAGAATATGAAATGATTTTTGTGTTTTACTTTATAATCTTGGTAGAATTATTATCGATTTTAAAATAAGAAATAAATTTTTTGATAATATTATAATGAAAAGTCTTGATTTTTTCACAAGTGTTTGTTATAATCTAATCAGAAAGTTTATTTTTTTACAACGAGTTGGTCGTGAGATGACCGAGTAGGACGGAAAATGTCCAAACAAATAAATTTTCAATAAATAGGGGAATAAGAAATATGGATATTTTACATTTGCTACATATACAAAGTAGACTTGTACCCGAAATGGTTATGAAATTTAATAGTCGTTATGAACTGCTGATTGCGATAAAGATTAATCAACCAGTAGGAAGAAAGATGCTATTAAATTTTGTGAATATGACAGAAAGGCAATTACGTACAGAGTGTGACGTATTATCTAAATTAGGTTTAATTACAAAACATACAACGGGGATGAATATCACTGAAAAAGGAGAAGAATTTATTTTAGAAGTAAAATCGTCTTTAATGAATGATAGTTTTGTTAAGGAAAGAAATATAATAAAAAAATATTTCTCAGTAAAACAGGTTTATGTCGTAGCAGGGGATTTTGTTACTAGTGAAGTTACTCGTTCAGAGATGACAGAGTTGCTTTTAGATAAAGTTAATGAACAAATAACTAAAGAATGTGTTATTGGAGTTAGTGGCGGTAGTACAATGTATTACGTTGCTGGAAAAGCTAATGAAACATTTGGTTATAAAAAAGATGTTATTATAACACCTATAAGAGGAGGTTTATCAGTTGTAAATACCGAATATCAAGCTAATGATATTGCGGCAAAAATGGCTAATAACTCAGGACATGATTATCAACTACTGCATGCCCCGGATAATATAGGAAAAAAAGCGTTAGAAGAGCTTATAAAGGAGCCTGTTGTAAAAAATGCGCTTGATGTTATAGATAGAACATCGATTATAATCCATAGTATAGGGAATGCTTTTGAAATGGCTCATAGAAGAAAGTCGTCTATGGAAATTTTAAAAGTGTTAGAAGATAAAAAAGCCGTTTCTGAATCATTTGGTAGTTACTTTGATAAGGACGGTAAAGAAGTATTTAAAACGTCTACCATAGGTATGAGTTTTAAAGATGTTGATGGCATTGATAATGTCTTTACAATAGTAGGTGGGGAAGAAAAAGCGGAGGCAGTATTCAGTTATTTATGTACAAAACCCGCAAATGCAACGCTTATTATTGATGAGGCTATTTGCAAAAAAATTATAAAAAAGTTAATATAAAATTTTAGGAGGAACTAAAAATGACAGTAAAAGTAGCAATTAACGGATTTGGACGTATCGGAAGATTAGCATTAAGAAGAATTCAAAACGTAGAAGGAATTGAAGTAGTAGCGATTAACGATTTAACACCAGTTAATCAATTAGTACACTTATTAAAATACGATACAACTCAAGGACGCTTTAAAGGTGAAGTTGTAGAGAAAAACGGAAGTTTAGTAGTAAATGGAAAAGAAATCAAAGGATTTGCTAATGCAAACCCAGCTGAATTACCATGGGGAGAATTAGGAATCGATGTAGTATTAGAATGTACTGGTTTCTTCACTTCTAAAGAAAAAGCAGAAGCTCACATTCAAGCTGGAGCTAAAAAAGTTGTTATCTCAGCTCCAGGTGGAAACGATGTTAAAACTATCGTATACAATGTAAACCACGAAACTCTAGATGGAACAGAAACAGTTATATCAGGTGCTTCATGTACAACTAACTGTTTAGCTCCAATGGCTAAAGCTTTACACGATAACTTTACAGTAGTTGAAGGATTAATGACTACAATTCACGGATATACTGGAGACCAAAATACACTAGACGCTCCTCACCGTGGTGGAGATTTACGTCGTGCTCGTGCAGCAGCTGAAAACATCGTACCTAACACAACTGGTGCTGCTAAAGCAATCGGATTAGTAATTCCAGAATTAAACGGAAAATTAGATGGAGCTGCACAACGTGTACCAGTACCAACAGGTTCATTAACAGAATTAGTAGCAGTAGTTGAAAAAACTGTTACAGCTGAAGAAGTTAATGCTGCAATGCAAGCTGCTTCTAACGAATCATTTGGATACAATGTTGATCCAATCGTTTCTTCAGATATCGTAGGAATCGAATATGGTTCATTATTTGATGCAACTCAAACAAAAGTATTAACAGTTGGAGACAAACAATTGGTTAAAGTTGTTTCTTGGTACGACAACGAAATGTCTTACACTTCTCAATTAGTAAGAACATTAAAATACTTTGCAGGATTAATAAAATAATCTATAATAGATAATAGGAAGAATAGATGAGATATAAGTTTGCCAGACTTATATCTTGTCTCATATATTCTAATAAATTTTTAAAAAGGAGCTTTCCATGAAAAAATCTATCAAAGACTTAGGTAATTTACAAGGGAAAACGGTTTTAATGCGTGTTGATTTCAACGTCCCTTTAAAAGATGGAGAAATTACTAACGACAATCGTATTACAGCGGCGTTACCAACAATAGAATATGCCCTAAATCAAGGTGCGAAAGTTGTTGCATTTTCTCATTTAGGACGTGTGAAAGAAGAAGCAGATAAAGCTTCTAAAAGTTTAGCGCCAGTAGCTGTAAGATTATCAGAATTATTAGGTAAAGAAGTTAAATTCGTACCTGAAACTCGTGGGGCTGAATTGGAAGCAGCGATAAAAGGATTAAAAGATGGAGAAATCTTAATGTTTGAAAACACTCGCTTTGAGGATGTTGATGGCAAAAAAGAGTCTAAAAATGATCCTGAGCTTGCAAAATACTGGGCTTCATTAGGTGATGTATATGTTAATGATGCATTTGGAACAGCACATCGTGCACATGCATCTAATGTTGGTATAGCATCTAATATTGGGGAAGGTAACTCTGCTTCTGGATTTTTAGTTGATAAAGAAATTAAATTTATTGGTGGAGCAGTAGATAATCCAGATCGTCCGTTGGTAGCAATTTTAGGTGGAGCTAAAGTTTCTGATAAAATTGCTGTTATTGAAAACTTATTAGAAAAAGCGGATAAAGTAATTATCGGTGGAGGTATGGCTTATACTTTCATGAAAGCGCAAGGTAAGGAAATAGGTATATCACTTTGTGAAAATGATAAAGTTGAATATGCTCGTGAGCTTATGGCTAAAGCTGGAGATAAACTTGTTTTACCTATTGACACAGTAGTTGCTAAAGAATTTTCTAACGATGCACCAAGTCGTGTAGCAGAAGGAGATATTCAAGCTGATGAAGAAGGATTAGATATTGGTCCGAAATCAGTTGAACTATTCAAGAAAACTCTTGAAGGAGCAAAAACTGTAATTTGGAATGGACCTATGGGTGTGTTTGAAATGTCAAACTTTGCTAAAGGGACCATCGGAGTTTGTGAAGCAATTGCAAACTTAGAAGGGGCTACGACTATTATCGGTGGTGGTGATAGTGCAACAGCTGCTATTTCTCTGGGATACGCTGAAAAATTCTCTCATATTTCAACTGGTGGAGGAGCATCTTTAGAGTATCTTGAAGGAAAAGTATTACCTGGTATTGACTCATTATCAAATAAATAATTTTTTAAAATTCAAGGAGAGTAACGTTATGTCAAGAATCCCATTTATCGCAGGAAACTGGAAAATGAATTTAACAGTAAAAGAAGCGCGTGAATTCGCTAAAGAAGTTGCAACAAAAGTTCCAGCAGCATCTTCAGTAGAATCAGCTATTTGTGCACCGGCTACTCATTTAGAAGCATTAGTAGAATTAACTAAAGGTAGTGAATTAGCAATTGGAGCTGAGAACTGTCACTTTGAGAAAAGTGGAGCATTCACAGGAGAAACTTCTCCTTATGTATTAAACGATTTAGGTGTTAAATATGTAATATTAGGTCACTCTGAAAGACGTGAATACTTTGGGGAAACTGATGAATTAATTAACAAAAAAACTATTGCTGCATTCGAAAATGGTTTAGTGCCTATCGTATGTTGTGGTGAAACTCTAGAAGAGTATGAAGCAGGAAGAGCAGTAGAAGTGATTACTTCTCAACTACAAGTTGATCTTGCTGGTTTAACAAAAGAACAAGCAGAAAAACTTGTTGTAGCTTATGAGCCAATTTGGGCAATCGGAACTGGAAAATCTGCAACTAAAGAAGATGCACAAAAAATGTGTAAAGCAGTACGTGATATTGTAGAAGGTCTTTACGGAAAAGAAGTTGCAGACAAAGTACGTGTTCAATACGGTGGTTCAGTTAAACCTGAGAATGTAAAAGAATACCTAGCTTGCCCAGATGTAGATGGAGCGTTAGTAGGTGGAGCATCGCTTAAAGTTGATTCATTCTTAGCGCTTTTAGAAGGCGGAAAATTAGCTTAATTTTAGCAAAACAAAATAAATTATAGTATAATAAAATTATAAATTAAACAATAAGGAGAAAGTTAATGTTAGCAAAAACATTTGATATTATCGCAGAAGTATATGCAAGAGAAGTTTTAGATTCACGTGGTAACCCAACTGTAGAAGTTGAAGTGACAACTGAATCAGGAGCGTTTGGACGTGCATTAGTACCATCAGGAGCTTCAACAGGTCAATACGAAGCTGTTGAATTACGTGACGGAGACAAAGGACGCTACTTAGGTAAAGGTGTTTCTAAAGCTGTAACTAACGTTAATGAAGAAATCGCACCTTTATTAGAAGGGAAATTTGATATTTTTGATCAAGTAGCTATCGACTACGCTATGATCGAGCTTGACGGTACTGAAAACAAAGGACGTCTAGGAGCTAACGCTATTTTAGGTGTATCTTTAGCAGTAGCACACGCTGCAGCAGATTCTTTAGGAGTGCCTCTATATAGATATTTAGGAGGAACTAACTCTAAAGAATTACCAACTCCAATGATGAACATCGTTAATGGTGGATCTCACTCAGATGCTCCAATCGCATTCCAAGAGTTCATGATTTTACCAGTAGGAGCTCCTACATTTAAAGAAGCATTACGTTGGGGAGCTGAAGTGTTCCACAACTTAGCTAAATTACTACATGCTCGTGGTTTATCAACTGCAGTAGGTGATGAAGGTGGATTCGCTCCAACGTTTGAAGGAACTGAAGATGCTGTAGAAACTATCTTAGAAGCTATTAAAGCTGCTGGGCTTGAGCCCGGTAAAGATGTATTCTTAGGATTCGACTGTGCATCATCAGAATTCTACGAAAATGGAGTTTACAACTATGCTAAATTTGAAGGAGAAGGTGGAGCGCACCGTACTTCAGCTGAGCAAGTTGATTACTTAGAAGAATTAGTAAATAAATATCCAATTATCACTATTGAAGATGGTATGGATGAAAATGACTGGGATGGATGGAAACTTCTTACAGAACGTATCGGTGACCGTGTACAATTAGTAGGGGATGATTTATTCGTAACAAATACTAAAAAATTATCTCAAGGTATCGAACAAGGTGTTGGTAACTCAATCTTAATTAAAGTTAACCAAATTGGTACTTTAACTGAAACTCTAAACGCTATTGAAATGGCTAAACGTGCTCGTTACACAGCAGTTATTTCTCACCGTTCTGGGGAAACTGAAGATGCAACAATCGCCGATATCGCAGTAGCAACAAATGCTGGTCAAATTAAAACAGGTTCTCTTAGCCGTACAGACCGTATTGCTAAATACAACCAATTATTACGTATTGAAGATGAGTTATACGAAACAGCTGAATACCCAGGTGTTCGTGCATTTTATAACATCAAACGATAATAAATAAAAAAGGCTAATGACTAAATACATTAGCCTTTTTTATAGTGTTTTGAAAAATGTAAAGTATTAATGATTGAAGTGTGAAATGCAGGAATATATTATACTTCATATTTGACAAGATGAACAAGTATTTATATAATAAATAAGAAAACAAAAATATATACTAATATCTAAGAATGTAGTAAAGAAATACCTTTAATAGATTAAAAGGATATATATAAATTATTATGAAAAATATTTAAAAAAATCTATATTAAGTTATTAATAAGATACTACTTCATATTTATTAGATAAATAAAGAAAGATGGGGATTAAATATGAAAAAAGGGAATTTGGTATCAAAATTATTTAATAGATACTTTATTGTGGCGTTAAATGGAATGGCGCTAGGGTTGTTTTGTACACTTATAATAGGACTTATTATAAAGCAAATAGCTATAAATTTAAGTGGGGGTATAGCAACATTTCTAATAGCAGTATCTACAATAGCTATGGCACTTACTGGACCTGTTATAGGGATAGGTGTAGCATATGCGTTAAAAGCCCCTAGATTGGTGGTATTAGCATCAGGGGTAGTTGGATTCTTAGGTGCTTTTGGTTCTAATTTAGGGACAAATAGTCTTATTCAGCAAGGGAAACTGGTTATTAACGGCTCTGGTGATCCATTAGGTGCATTTATAGCTGTCGTTGTAGCAGCGGAAATCGGTAGGCTAGTCTCTGGAAAAACAAAGATTGATATAATAGTTACACCGTTCATGACAATTGTTATCGGTGGAATAGTTGGATATTTTACTGGTCCATATCTAAAAAATGGAATGACTATGTTAGGGACGTTTATACGAGAAGCTACAGAATTACAACCATTTATAATGGGCATAGTGGTATCTGTTGTAATGGGTATTATATTAACGCTACCTATTAGTTCTGCTGCGTTATCTATTATCTTGGGATTATCAGGAATAGCAGCAGGTGCGTCTACGGTAGGTTGTGCAGCTCAGATGGTTGGATTTGCAGTAATAAGCTTTAAAGCAAATCGTTGGAATGGGCTCCTGGCACAAGGACTAGGTACATCTATGCTACAAGTTCCTAATATAATGAGGAAACCGATTATTTGGATTCCACCGATAGTTGCAAGTGCTATACTTGGTCCAATAGCGACATTAGTATGTAAAATGGAAAACAATCCAGCAGGCGGTGGAATGGGGACTTCAGGGCTTGTAGGGCAACTTATGACATGGCAGACAATGTCAAGTTACACAAATCATGCAGTGTTATTAGCAGAAATAGTAATACTTCATTTTATATTACCAGCGTTATTATCTTATGCTGTATATTACTACATGGAGAAAAAAAATTATGTTAAACCAGAAGACTATAAATTGAATTTATAATCTCTGCTTAAAAAATAACTTTAAATATAGTAAAAAGATAGGTATCACATAGATATCTATCTTTTTTTAATAATAGCTAAAAGTATGAAACATGTGTAGTCAACGAAAAAATTAGGTAAAGTTGAATGTATTGTAGATATAAAAACAAATTTTTTAAACACCTATATTTATTTTTATATTTTGCGCAATAAAATAATAGTAAAATAATTTTTAATATAAGAATTTTAGTTAACATTAATATAGTAGGGGAAATAGAGGATAACTAAATATATTATTAGATAACCAAAGTCATCATTATATAATATTAATAAATAATAAGTTTTACAAAAAAGATCTAAAAAATTAAATTTAAACGATTTTATTCAAAGGTATTAGAATTAAGATTTATCAAAGAAGAATTCAATAAACAAAGTTTAATGTGTTAATTTTTGTTTTTAAATTATAAACTTAAATATAAGAATATGAATCGTATTATACTTTTATTTGTTTTTGTTCGTTTTGAAGATAAAATTCGAAAAAAAGACACTAAAAGCCTTTATTGCAAATGTTAATAGTTTGCTAATTGTTCTGTTAAAATATGAAAATAATAAAACAGCCATAAAAAATATGATGTGACAGGAAAAAATAAAGCCTTTACAAAATTAAAATTATATGATAATATGTGGTTGACACATTAAATATACAATAAAAATTTAGGAGGTCAGCATGGCAAGTTTATCACTGAAAAAAATATATAAAAAATATGATAATGGATTTTGCGCCGTAACAGACTTTAATTTAGAAGTAGCAGACAAGGAATTTGTTGTATTTGTTGGTCCATCTGGATGTGGTAAGTCTACAACTCTTAGAATGATTGCAGGACTTGAAGATATTACTGAAGGAGAGTTTTATATTGGAGATAAATTAGTTAATGATGTAGAACCAAAAGATAGAGATATTGCGATGGTATTCCAAAGTTATGCTTTATATCCACATATGACTGTTTTCGATAATATGGCTTTTGCATTAAAACTTAGAAAAGTTCCTAAAGAAGAAATAAAAGCAAAAGTAGAAGAAGCTGCTAAAATTTTAGGATTAGAAGAATTATTAGATAGAAAACCTAAAGCCTTATCAGGTGGACAAAGACAAAGGGTTGCACTTGGACGCGCAATAGTTAGAAGTCCAAAAGTATTCTTAATGGACGAACCTTTATCAAACTTAGATGCTAAGCTTAGAAGTAACATGAGAGCTGAAATCATCAAAATTCACAATACTTTAGGAGCTACAACAATTTATGTAACGCATGACCAAACAGAGGCGATGACAATGGCGGATAGAATTGTTGTAATGAAACAAGGTATTGTTCAACAAGTAGGTAGTCCAAAGGACATTTATGATCATCCAGAAAATCTTTTTGTTGCAGGATTTATCGGAGCTCCTACTATGAACTTTTTAAGAGGGAAAATAGTAGAACATAATTTCCAAACAAAAGACGGAGGAACTATAGAAATTCCTGAAGGACATTACGCTAGATTGAAAGAATTAGGTTATGAAGGTAAAGAAGTTGTTTTAGGAATTAGACCAGAAAACATTTCTAATGACCCATTAGTTCTTGAAACATATTCACATGCTAAAATAACTTCAAAAGTTATAGTAGCTGAGTTATTAGGATCAGAGTATATTGTTCATACTGATCTTAATGGAGAAAATGTAAAAGCAATTGTGCATTCAAGACAAAATATCAAAATGGGTGATGAAATTACATTCGCTCTTGATATGAACAGAGCACATTACTTCGATGCTGAAACTGAATTAAGTATTTTAGAATAATCGCAGTTTTAGAAAAATATTTTAACTTAGACGTCAAATTTATAAAAAACAAAAAATTAAGGAGGACTCAAATTATGAGAAAGATAAACAAACTGTTAGTTGCAGCGACTACGACTGCATTAATTCTTACAGGGTGTGTAGGAGGAAAAAAAGAGGAACAAAAAGCAGATCCCAATAAAAAAGTAGAGATTACTTACTGGGATTTCCCTCAATTCACAAAAGATAAAGAATTTACTAAAACAGAGGATTTCGATGCAGCGTTAATCAAAGCATTTGAAGCTAAACACCCTAATATTAAAGTAAATTATCAAAAAATCGAATTTACAGATGGACCTGCTAAGATTGAAACAGCAATTCAATCTAAAACTGCTCCAGACGTAATTTACGATGCTCCAGGACGTGTTATTGCATGGGCAGCAAAAGATTTATTAGTACCTTTAGATGATGTAGATAAATCGAAATTAAATGAAGCAGCAGTTAAAGCTTCAAGTTATAAAGATAAACTTTACATGTATCCACAAGGGGTAGCACCATTCTTAATGGGTGTTAACAAAGACTTAACTGATAAACTTGGAGTAACAAACTTACTACCTTTAGATAAACCAGGTAGAAACTGGACAGTAGAAGAATATGAGAAATTCTTGAAAGCTGTTAAAGCAAAAGATCCAAACATTACTCCAGCTTTATTCTATACTAAATCACAAGCAGGAGACCAAGGACCAAGAGCATTCGTTTCTAATCTTTTCAACTCTTGGATTACAGATAAAGATATTTCTAAATACACTATTAACGATGAAAATGGTGTTAAAGGATTAGAGTGGGTTAAAAAAGCTTATGATGAAGGTCTTTTAGGACAAGGTGTTGCATTAGAAGCTAAAGATGCACTAGAAGCATTCAAATCAGGAAGAGCAGCAACTACAATCTTATTCTCTCCAGGTACAGCAGCATCACATGCTAGTGGATTTAACTATAAATTCTTACCATTCCCTAACAATAGTGGAAAAGCTAAATATGAATATTTAGTAGCAGGACCAGCTATTTTTGATAACGGTGATGCAGATAAAGCAGCAGCAGCTAAAAAATTCGTTGACTTTATGATTAACGATAAAGAATGGGGTAAACGTACTCTATTAGCTTCTGGTAACTTCTCAGCTAAAAAAGATGAAAAAGGATTATACGATTCAGAAGAACTTAAATTTGCAGAAGGTCTAACAGATCAATTCGGACCTTACTACAACACAATACCTGGATTTGCTAAAATGAGACCTCTATGGTTCAATATGGTTCAAGGTGTGTTAAATGGAAAAACTACACCTAAAGAAGGTTTAGATAAATTTGTAGAAGATGCAAATAAAACTATAAAAGAAGCATTATAATTTGACGATGAAGGGATAGACTTGCTTCTATCCCTTCTTTATATAAAATAATTGATATATTTGAGGAGGTCCTATGAAAGCTATAAAGAAAAAAAGAAAAATAGACTTCAGTGCATATTTATTTATACTGCCAGTTAGTTTGTTTTTTATAACATTTGTTTTAGTTCCAATGTTGCGTGGATTACAATTGTCATTATATAGTTTTGCCAAAAAGAACCCAGTGTTCGTTGGTTTAAAACACTATTCAGATTTACTTTTTAGTGGTAATGGAGCAACAATCCATGAGCCATTTATGAAATCTCTTATTAATACGGTTATTGTTACTGTAGTAGCAGTGCCGATAGTAGTTGTTGTATCGATTTTTGTTGCAGTAACTATTTACAATAAGAGTGCGGTTGTAAGATCGTTTTTCCGCGGAGTATTCTATATTCCTGCTATTTCATCAGTAGTATCAGTAACAGTTGTATGGGCGTGGATTTATCATCCAGAATACGGTATTTTAAACTATGTGTTTAAATCTATGCATTTGATTAGTGAAAATGTTGACTGGTTAGGTAACCCTAAAACTGCATTATATGCGATTATAACGATACTTATTACAACATCATTAGGTCAACCGATAATTCTATATGTTGCAGCACTTGGAAATGTTCCAAAAGAGCTGTTAGAAGCATCAGAAATTGACGGTGCAACTAAGTGGCAAGTATTTACGAAAATAACTTGGCCATTAATTAAACCTACAACATTATATATTGTTGTGGTAACAACAATCAACTCATTCCAGATTTTTGCGTTAATCCAGCTATTAACAGCAGGAGGACCAAACTACGGAACAAGTACAATTATGTACTTAGTATATGAAGCAGCTATTAAGAATGGTAACCATGGTGTTGCAAGTGCGATGGGTATTATACTTGCAGTTATTATAGGTATAATCTCTATCCTACAATTCAAATTCTTATCTAGTGAAGATGATTAGGAGGAAGAAGCATGAAAAATATTAGTATTTTTAAAATCGTATCTATGATTATATTACTAGGTTTAACGATATTCTTTATCTTCCCATTTTATTGGATAGCTACAGGATCGTTTAAACTACAAGATGTGGCAATTACTATTCCGCCAGAATGGTGGCCAACATCTCCAACGTTAGAAAACTATGAAAAATTATTCACACCAAATACACTAAGATGGTTCTTTAACTCAGTATTCATCTCAGTTATGACAACACTTTTAGTATGTATAACATCTGCATTAGCAGGGTATGCATTAGCTAAAAAACAATTCCCAGGGGTAAAAGTAATATTTATGGTATTTGTTGCAGCTATGGCATTACCAAAACAAGTTATTTTAATTCCTTTATTAAACTTAATTACTGAATTTGGTCTAATGAATACTTACTATGCATTAATATTACCAGCAGTAGGATGGCCTTTCGGGGTATTCTTAATGAGACAGTTCTCTCAAGCTATTCCTCGTGAATTACTTGAATCTGCAAGAATTGATGGTTGTGGTGAAGTTAGAACATTTACAAACATTGCCTTACCTATTATCAAACCAGGTATAGGGGCGTTAGCGATTTTCACATTTATCGCTAGCTGGAACGACTACTTCTCTCAACTTATTTTCTCTAATACACCTGATATGTCAACATTACCATTAGGACTTGCTGCTTTAGCTCAGGGGCAAGAGTTCTCAAACGACTATGGGTTATTAATGGCAGGGGCATCACTTGCATCTCTACCAATGATAATTGTGTTTATTTGTTTCCAAAATTACTTTACTCAAGGGGTTACTTTGGGAGCCGTGAAAGGATAAGATTATGGATAAAAAAGAATTATATGAATATCTACGTGGAGAGCTTATAGTTTCTTGCCAAGCATTACCAGGAGAACCTCTTTATAGAGAAGAAGGTGGAGTAATGTGTCTTATGGCCCAAGCTGCTAAAAATGCTGGTGTAAAAGCTATTCGAGCTCAAGGAATTGTGGATATAAAACAAATAAAAGAACAAACGAATTTACCAGTTATTGGAATAATTAAAAAATCTTATCCAGGGTATGAAACATATATAACAGCAACTATGGATGAAGTAGATAAACTTGTAGAAGTGGGTTCTGATATTATTGCGCTTGATTGTACAAATAGAGAGCGTGGAGATGGAAAAACATCAAGTGAGTTTGTAAAAGAGATAAAAGAAAAATATCCGAACATAGTTCTTATGGCAGATATTTCAAACTTAGAAGAAGCTATTGAGGCTGAAAAAGCAGGGGTAGATTTTGTTGGGACTACAATGAATGGATACACACCATATACTACAGTATCAAAAAAATTTGATCCTAGCTTAGTTAAAGAAATAGTGAAAAATGTAAAAATACCGGTTATAGCTGAAGGGAAAATACATGAACCAAAAGAAGCAAAAGCTGCATTAGAAGCTGGTGCTCATTGTATGGTAGTAGGAGGAGCTATAACAAGACCCCAAGAAATCACCTCAAGATTTTTAGCGGAGCTTAAATAATGTATATTTTATATCTACTTGCATATTGGTATACATACAGTAAGTGGTATATATTAGGGTCATGGTTTATAACACATATTTTTAATATTGCTTTTAAAAAATTGTGGTTATCTCCGCTTTTGATAAATGCTGTGGCTTTGATAGTATTAGCTTTAGGTATATATTTTAAAATGGTACAAGGTAAAGAAGTTGGGGCATCGGTTCTAAATGTATATATGCCGGTGGTATTTTCTAGCATTATAATGAATTTACTAGTATTTGCTACTAGGAAAATCAAATTAAAAATTAAAAATTAAAAACATACTATTAATCAGTCGAAAATGAAGGATATTTTTTAAAGTTTGGACTGATTAATAGTTTTATTTTATAACAGTAGATGCATACTTACTATGATACAGATAGGTAAATGAGAATGAATATCAATAAAAATGAAAGGTGTACTATTATATTTTTATTTTTTTTTAGTTTATATTTGTATTTTTAGAAATTTAGAATAAATATATTTTGATAAATTTTAAAAAACTTAATTGCTTATAAAGTGTTGCTAGATTAATATCTCTTGACAGTAAAGTTTAAACACAGGATATATTTTTCGGTTTTTTTATGAAAAATTAAAATTAGGATATTACTTATTATTGTTTTTTTAATGAAAACGTTATGTTGCATCTCCTTTATGAGATAAATATTTTATTGATTTGAAGCTATTTCTGTTATATAATGTAAGTAAAGTATTAATTATCTATTATTACTTTGTCTTTTAATAACAGGTTTCTTGTAGATGTATACAACATATTTAGTTATCTTAAGTAAATAAATTTTTTATTGTAAGGTGTAAAAAAATGGAATTAAGAAGAAAGACCTTAAAGTTAATGGGTTCTCATATAGATATTCTTATTTTCGATAGCATTGATGCTGAAAGTATCCTTGATGATGCTGTAGAAATGTTAAAGATGCATGAGCATAGATTTAGCGCGAACGATGACAGTTCTGAGCTTATGGAAGTTAACCATAATGCCGGAATTAAAGCTGTAAAAGTTCATCCAGATTTATTTGATTTAATAAAGATAGGAAAAATTCATAGTTGTGCACCAAATAGTTTTTTAAATATAGCTATTGGACCAATTGTACAAACATGGAGAATAGGATTTAATGATGTAAAAGTTCCACCAAAACAAGAGATTGATGACTTATTAGAAATAACTGATCCAAATCAAATAATACTAGATGAAGAAAAGCAATCTGTCTTTCTTGCGAATAAAGGAATGGCTATTAATTTAGGCGCCTTAGCAAAAGGATATATTGCTGATCTTATGATAGAGTATATGAAAAAAAGAGGGGTTGATTCTGGACTCATTAACCTAGGTGGCAACGTATTAGCTTTTGGTGATGCAAAGCATAACCCAGATTTAATGTGGCGCATAGGTATACAAAATCCTGTAGAATCTCGTGGAAATCATTTATTTACGATAGGTATAAAAAACCAATCTGTTGTTACTTCTGGTATATATGAACGTAAACATACAGAAAATGGAAAAACTTATCATCACATATTAAATCCAGAAACTGGTTATCCTGTCGAAACCAATGTAGCTGGCTTATCTATAATTTCAACTGCCTCAGTGGATGGTGAAATTTGGACAACAAGATTATTTGGTAAGAGTGTCGAAGATATTTTGGAAGAAGTTAATAGCTTACCAGACATAGAGGCTGTTGTAGTGACAACCGAAGGTAAAGTTTATTATACAAGCGGAGTGCTAGATAGAATAATATGTTAGATAAAACTATCTTGAAGAATACTGAAAATACTTTTAATTTAAGGAGGCTCTATTAAAGTGGCTGAAGCGAAAAACAAAAAAAATGTTAAAAAAACAAGACAAGAAAATCTAAATACAAATAAAGTAGATAGTACAAAAAAAGAGAGAGGAAACAAAAACATGGTAAAATTAATTGGTCTAGTTGGTACAAACTCTAAAAAATCTACAAACCGCCAACTTTTACAATATATTCAAAAACATTTTGCAGGTAAAGCTGACATCGAATTAGTTGAAATTAAAGATCTTCCTTTATTCAACAAACCAGCTAATAAAGAATTACCTGAAGGAGTTAAAGAAATAGCAGCTAAAATTGAAGCAGCAGATGGGGTTATCATCAGTTCACCTGAGTATGACCACGCTGTTCCTGCATCATTAATGAGTGCAATCGCTTGGTTATCTTATGGAATTCACCCATTACTTGATAAACCAGTAATGTTAACAGGAGCTTCATACGGAACTCTTGGATCATCTCGTGCACAAGCTCACCTTCGTCAAATTTTGGATTCACCAGAAGTTAAAGCACGTGTTATGCCAAGTTCTGAGTTCTTATTAGGACATTCTCTACAAGCTTTTGATGAAGCTGGAGATATTTCTAATCCAGAAACAGTTGCTAAATTAGATAGTTTATTTGCTGATTTCTTATTATTCATTAAGATTACTGAGAAATTAATTAATGCTCATAAATTAGCTGAAAAAGAAATTGAAAACTTCTCTTGGGAAGATTTAAAATAGGATAGGAGTGTAGACACATGAAATTAGTAGGAATCGTAGGTTCAAACGCGGAAGTTTCTTATAACCGCAAATTAATGGAATTTATAGCAAAAGAATATAAAGATTTATTCACTTTAGAATTATTAGACATTACTAACTTACCAATGTTTAACCAAGATGAAGATCATTCAAGAGAAAACAAAGATTTATTAGTAATGAACCGTAAAATTTTACAAGCTGATGGTGTTATCATCGCTACACCTGAGCACAACCACACAATTACAGCATCTCTTAAGAGCGCATTAGAGTGGTTATCATTCGAATTACACCCACTTGAAAATAAACCAGTAATGGTACTTGGTGCTTCTTACTATGATCAAGGGTCATCTCGTGCTCAATTACACTTACGTCAAATCTTAGATGCACCAGGTGTTAACGCAATCGTATTCCCTGGTAACGAATTCCTTTTAGGTAGAGCTAAAGAAGCTTTTGATGCAGAAGGAAACTTAAAAGATGAACGTACAGTAGGTTACTTACGTACATGTTTAACTAAATTCGTTAAATTTGCAACAGTAGCACAATCATTAGCAGAAAGAAAACCAACCCCGCCAGAAGACTTAACAGCTAGTGGTAAAATTGATACAACAATTGAAGGTGTTGATGGAAATGCTGACGACTGGTATGAAAAAGCAGCTGAAAAAGTTAATGCTGTATCTGGAGATACATATGTTAAACTTGATCGTGGTATTTTAACAGTAGACCAACTTAACTACTTCTTAAACTCTATGCCTATGGAATTAACTTATGCAGATAGCAATAACCAATTCTTATACTATAACTATAACAAAGAAGATTACGAAATGCTTGCAAAACGTCGTCCAGTACAAGTTGGATGTTCACTAGCAAATGTTCACCCAGACAAAGTACACGGAAGTGTTAGCTGGTTAGTAGGATTACTACGTTCAGGACAAATTGATGTATTCCGTACACATGTTCCAACTCACGGTCCAGACAAATATGTTGTGCACAACTACCAGGCTATGTACGACAAAAATGGTAAATATGCAGGTATCAACGAGTATATCTTAGACTTCAAACCAATCGTAGATTGGTACTTAAAACAAACAGGCCAATCATTAGTTAAAAATGGAGTACCTGTAGGTCATGGATATGCAGCAGCACCGGCAGCAGATGCAACAAGTGGAGCTTCTAACGCTGGTCATAGTGGAACAGCACCAGCAGCGTCGGCACCGGCAGCAGACGCAACAAGCGGAGCTTCAGCATAATAAGATAGAAAAAAATGATAAAAAGGCTTAAGTGCCATTCTGATATGTACCCCTTTTACTGGACAAACCAGTGGAAGGGGTATTATTATGTGTTATAGTTATGAATTTAAAATAAAATGTGTAGAGATGTATGAAGGAGGAGAATATCCAGATACACCTAATGGAGTACCGTACAGTAGATTTATACATAACATAAGGATATGGAAAAGAATGGTTGATTTATCAGGACTAGTGGGGAAACTCATGATATGGCGCAAACAATGTTATCTCATACAGCCCATGCAGTGTTATTGATAGAGATATTGTTACTATATTTTATATTACCTACGATTATTTCATATGGAGTATATTACTATATGGAGAAAAAAGGCTTTATGAAAGATGAAGAGTATAAATTAGATTTATAAAAATTTAAGAACTAGCTATAGAAAAATATAGTTAGTTCCTTTTTGTGTTTATAACTTTTATTATGATAAAAAAATATATATGGTATCGAAAATGATATTGAAAATAAAGAAAAAGAAGCCCTGTTACTGATGTAATAGGGCTTTTAAGCTTCTTCTTATTAACGTACTTCTTTAATACGAGCAGCTTTACCACGTAAGTTACGTAGGTAGTATAATTTAGCACGTCTAACTTTACCTTTACGTACAACTTCAATTCTTTCAACTTTTGGAGTGTGAACAGGGAATGTTCTTTCAACCCCAACACCATTTGAAATTTTACGTACAGTATAAGTAGCAGAGATTCCTCCACCACGACGTTTGATAACTACTCCTTCGAATTGTTGGATACGCTCACGTCCACCTTCAACGATACGAACGTGTACTCTTACTGTATCCCCAGCTTTAAATTCAGGAATGTCTGTTCTTAATTGCGATTTAGTGATCGCTTCAATGATTTTGCTCATTTTTCTTTCTCCTTTTTTTACAAAATGCTCATTACTAATACTTGATTAACAGAGGAACATCGTAATTTAATGTTTTCACATCTTTTCAATTATAACATTTTTTATATCAAATAGCAATAGAAATTATATTATTTTTCTTATAAAAGTGCAGTTTCCCAAGATTCTTCCTTGAAACCTAATAATAAAATATCATTTTCAAAGTCAAAAGCAAGGGGACGTTTAATCAACATACCGTTATTATGCAATAATTCTAATGCTTCATCAAGTGATAGTGTGTCCAGTTTATTTTTAAGATTTAGTTCTTTATATACTAAGCCGCTAGTATTAAATAATTTTTTTAGTGGTAAATCAAAGGTCTCAATTATCTTTTTAAAAGTCTCAACTGTAGGTGTAGCTTCTTTTACATTAAAGTATGTAGCTTCAATGTTGTGAGTAGTTAATAATTTTTTAGCTTTTTTACATGTTGAGCATGTAGGGTATTCATAAATATAAAGCACAATACAAGCCTCCTTTCAAGTTTTTTTAGTAAATTTAAATTATAAGTCTTTGTTATTATAATACTATTAAATATTCATGTAAAGAAATCTGTTTAAGGTGAATTTTTAAATGTTTTAGTTGTTTTAAAAGCATGTATCCACTAGATTAGAAAGCTATTATGATATAATATAATAAAGACACAAAGGAGTAAAAGGTATGAGAAAGATAATAGTTAGTGATTTAGTAAAGGAATATGGAGCATCTGATAATAAAGTCATGGCTAATGACAGACTCAGTTTTGAAATAGAAGAAGGAGAGTTTGTTGTTATACTCGGTCCTAGCGGAGCAGGGAAGAGTACCTTATTAAACATACTAGGTGGAATGGATGATGCAACTTCGGGAAGTGTGAATATCTTTGGTAAAGAAATAGTTGGACTTGATGAAAAAGATTTGACTGAATACCGTCGACAAGATATTGGCTTTGTGTTTCAATTTTATAATTTAATACCTAATCTTAGTGTTTTAGAAAATGTGGAGTTAGCGAATCAAATAGTAAAAAAATCTAAAGATGCATTGGAAATTTTAAAATTAGTTGGTTTAGAGAACCGAATTAATAATTTTCCTAGCCAGATTTCAGGAGGAGAGCAACAACGTGTTGCGATAGCTCGTGCTATAGCTAAAAATCCTAAAATATTACTTTGTGATGAGCCTACGGGAGCTTTGGATTATAAAACAGGGAAGAATATTTTAAAAATTTTAAAAGAATATAGTAAAAATGAGAAAAAAACCGTTATAGTAATTACTCATAATAGTTCGATAGCGCAAACAGCAGATAAAGTAATAGAAATTTATGATGCAAAAGTAAAGAGTGTTTTTGTTAATCAAATACCGAAAAATATAGATGAAATTGAGTGGTAGAAGTTATGAAAGCATTAAATAAAGATATAATACGAGAAATTTCAAAAACAAAATCTAAGTTTTTGTCAATTATGATTATAATGTTTTTAGGTGTTTTTGTTTTTGTGGGTCTTAAAGAAACAACACCAACGATGATAAATACCTATAATAAAACATTAGAGCAACATAATATGTATGATTTAAGGGTGACTAATAACTTTGGGATCAATAATGGTGATATCGAAGAAATAAGAAAATTAAGTAACATAGATAAACTAGAAACATACAATAGAAAAAATTATAAATTAGAAAATAGCACTAATAACATTGATATAGAGACGCTATCAAAAGAATTGGCAACACCAAAGCTAATTAAGGGGAAATTACCTACAGCTAATAATGAAATAGCCATAGTAGATTCATTGGAAAAAACTTATAAAATTGGCGATACTATAAACTTAGTAGATGATAAAAGTGAAGAAAAAAAATTAAAGAATTATTCATATAAAGTTGTAGGATATGTCCATGGTGCAGATCATATTGAAGTATCTAGTAATAATCCTACAAATAATAGTTATTTCGGCTATATAAATAGAGAAAATTTTCAATTTGATAATGTAACAGGAGTTAATATAAAACTAAAAGGTATATCATATAAATATAGCGACAAAAATTATATAGAAGAAGTGAATAAGAGTCGTGATAAGCTTATAGATATATTAAAGGAAAGAAAATTAGTTGATGAAAAAAATTATAAGGCTAAAACATCACAAAAAATTGTAGAGAATGAACAAAGGTTAGCTTCTATAGAAAAAGAATTAGAATCTAATTCAGAACGGTTAGAACTGTTAAAAAATGTCGATGCAGAAAGATATACTGAACAAAGTTCGAAATTAAATGAAGCGAAAAAACAACTACAAGATAATAAAAAACAATTGGAAGTTTCTAAAAGGGCTTTTGAGGAAACTAATTATCCTAGATTTAATGTTGAAAATATTAGAGGATTGGTTCATTATGCACAGTTTATTGATTCAGCAGGAAGTTTATCATTCTTGGCGAATATCTTTTCAATATTTTTATTTTCAGTATCTATTTTAGTATCGTTGACAACCCTAACTAGAATGGTAGATGAAAATAGAACCAGTATAGGAACATTGAAAGCATTAGGATATTCTAATAGAGATATTTTTAAAAAATATTATATTTATGGTGGAGTATCGACTATAATAGGAACAAGTATAGGAATTATTGCAGGTTATCTAATTATTGTCCCAATAATATATAATTCATATTCGAGATTTTTCACACTGAAAGAACCACTCATAGTTTATAATTTACACATCATAGCCTTAGCATTTTTAATATCTATTGTATGTATATTATTGGCGGTATTTATCCCACTTCGGAAAAATCTTAAAGAAAGAAGTGCTTATTTATTACGTCCTAAAGCACCTAGTAGTGGAAGTAGAATATTTTTAGAAAATGTAAGTTTTATTTGGAAGAGGTTATCATTCTTAAGGAAAGTAACCTTTAGAAATATTTTTCGTTATAAAGTTCGTATGTTTATGACTATATTTGGAGTTATGGGGTGTCTGACATTAATGTTTATTGGGTTTGCCATTCGTTTTGGTGTTATAGATATTTCTAATGAACAATTTAAAATAATTAATAAAATTGACGTTTTAGCAACGTATAATCCTTATGCAGAAAAAGAAGACATCGATAAGATTTCTAAAGAAATAGAAAGCAATTCTAATGTAGAAAATTTTACTAAGGTAAATGTTCAAAAAGCTACGGTAGAAAAAAATAATGAGGTATTAGATACAGCTCAATTAGTAACGCTAAATCGAGATAATTATAAAGATTATATAACGTTAATGGATAATAGAAGTAATATAGAATTGCCTAAAGATTCCATTGTAATAAATGAAAAATTAGCTTATTTATATAATTTATCAGTAGGGGATAATTTTAAAGTTATTATAAACGAAAAAGAATATACATTGAAAATAGGTGCTATTAATAAAAACTATTTTGGTAACATACTATATATGGACAGAGAGTATTTTACTAAAGTATTTGATAAAACATACTCAGATAATAGTTTTATAATAAAAATGAATAATTCAGATGAAGTAGAGAAACTAGCGAGTAAACTACAAGATAATCCTTATGTGGTGTATGTAGGTGATAACTCAAAAATTCAAGAGAATCTTGATAATTTTATTAGTGGTATAGATATTATAGTAGTAGTTATGGTCTTATGTTCATTAGCCCTTGCACTTGTGGTACTTTATAACCTAATAAATGTCAATGTTTCAGAACGTCAAAGAGAATTATCGACAATTAAAGTTCTTGGTTTTTATCCGAGTGAGGTAACAATTTACGTATTTAGAGAGATATTTTATTTGAGCATAATAGGTATTATTATCGGTAATTATATAGCATATAAACTTTACTTGAAGATAATATTAGAATTAGCAAGTAGAACTATGATGTTTAGCAGTAGGGTACCTATTGCAGTATATGCATTATCAACGGGAGTAACATTATTAATAATAATACTTGTGATGATTATAATGCATAGAAGATTAAAAAAAGTAAATATGGTAGAATCGTTAAAAGCGATAGAATAGAGGTTAAATATGAAAATAAAAATTACAGAAAAAGTACAGCAATATTTGAAAGAACAAAACAAGAAACATATAATATTTGTTTATTATGAACAATTTTGCTGAGGTGGTAGAGTAAATAGAACTGTTGAGGTTTCAACAATAGAAAGTTTTGCTAGAGACACTTATATGAAATATGAGGTTGAAGGATTTTTGGTATATATAGATCCTAGGTTGAATTTTGAGGGGGAAGAGTTAATTATAGATTTAGAGAATTTCTTCTTTTTAAAACGAATAACTCAAAAAGGATTATCTATATAAATAGGAAGAAAAGAACTTGAGAAAATAATTGTTATTTCTTCAAGTTCTTTTTTTTGTTAATTTTTTATTTTTCAGAAGCTTTAAGTTCTTCTTCTTTTTTATGTTTATCATTGTAAACCCTTTGCATAATACCGATAACGATAGATAATGCAAATAAGCACATTAATCCGATAAATAGGTTACGAACTCCACCAGATAATGTTCCACCTACATAAGAGTAAACGATTGTTGCTGGAAGTTGCCCAATACCTGTTGCGATAAAGAATCTCCAGAATCCCATATTAGTAAGACCAGCAGCATAACTCACAAAGTCAAATGATACGAATGGTAATAGACGACAGATAAGGATAGCTTTATCCCCGTAGCGTTCGAAGAATACGTCTATACTTGCCATAGCTCCTTTACTTGTTAATCTTTCAACGACGTCACGACCAAGTCCTCTTGCAATGAAGAAACATACAGCAGCTCCAGCCATTGCTGATGACCAAGAAAGAATTGCTCCAATAACCCAACCAAAGATAGCGGCATTAGATAGAGTAATCAGGAATGCTGGAATAGGAGCAGCAACAGATTGTAGAATCATAAGGATACTAGAAACGACAGCAGCCCATGCTCCCCAACCACGTAAATACTCAATAACTGCATTAGTATCAAATTGAGATAAAGTAGCAAATGCAGTATTAATTCCTTGTTTGAATCCTGGCACAGTAAAGTAGATTAAGAAGAAAATAGCGAAAGCAGCGATAGTGATATAACGAGCTTTTTTACGTTGAGCTTTTTCTTTTTTCAGTTCTTCTGGGTTTACTTCACGAAGGTCACTAAGTTTAACTTCTTTTTCTTTTAATGCTTTTCTTTCTTCTTTAGTGTAAACTTTTTGGTATTTAGGAAGCGTCATAATAATATAAATATTAATTAAGTTGACAATTACTAAACCAATTAAGAAAGGAACTTTTATCTGACTCAAGCTACCAGCATGTAGTACTTCACGCGCTATATAAAGTAAGGTGGTAGTTTTCCCAGTAATAAGAGCAGCACCGATAATAATACCTTCTATAATAAAGAATGTATATTTACGGTTAATACGTTTGAAGTATAATCCGGTCATAATTCCGTAAATTGTCCAAACAAATATAACAAGAGTTTGGTCGGCTAACATTTCAAATTGAACAAAGAAGAACAATAGAAATGCGAAGAAGTATCCAATTGCGATACCGACACTTGTAAAATAAAATAATAATCTTAAACGTTTCATTAAATCTCTCCTAAGGTTATTCATAGAATAGTCAGAGTGTTTATTTAACTCTGACTATTGTTTAATATCTATTTTTTTATACTGTAAATAGTTGCGATATATGTTCCATCTTCTGGAAGAACACTATCGATACCTGTAAATTTAACTTCTTTTCTAGTTTCTACAGCTCCATAAGTATAAGCGTCGTTAGAGATAATACCTACTGGGCAACTATCTAAACAAGATAAGCAACCAGTATTTTTTTCTTTAGCCATAGCTAAGTTTCCACCGAAACGGAAATTGATTTGTTTACCATTACTATCTTTTACTACTTCATTTATATCATAGTTTCTTCCAGCGCCTTTCCAAGTTACTTCAACTTTTATTGGAGTACCTTCAACGTGTGTAGTAGTAGCATTATTCATAGTCATGTTTTCCCCTGGTTTAGCACCGATTTCGATAAGAGCATTGTAGAAATCTTCTGGTTTAACATATGCAGTGAAGACAGATTTAGCACCGTTTGTTCCGCTTTGTTCTACAGAGTTGTGACGAGTTGGTTCGTTAAAATATTTACCATTAACTTTTGTAAGAACTGTAATAGTTCCAGCTTCTTTATCAACTTTTAATGGTTTATCTAATGATACACCTGCTACATAGTCAGCAGGTTCATTAGAAGAAGATTTGCTACCACATCCTGCTGCTGTAAAAACTAATCCTGCAGCTATAAGAACTGATAATAATTTTTTAAGTTTCATAATAAAAAACTCCTCCAAAAATAATAATTTTTATATTTGTATTATAACATTTTAATAAGTTTGTAACAATAAAATATGAGAAAATAACAAATTTATAGCATACTAAGTCAGAATAAAGATAAAAACTAACAATAAATATTTTCTTATAATTATGTACAAGAAAATTGATGTATTTATTAAGTTTATTAAAAAAAGATATTAAGTAGGACTTAAATAAAATTATATAAAAATTATATTTAGAAATATAAAAAACAAAATTGACCTTCTAGAAATTAATTGAGAGTAAATATCAATTAAAATAAAACTAAAATGTGAGGAAAAGTGTTGTGAATATTAGCGTTTTAAAGCGTATTGTGATATAATGTTTCAGTTATGGTGAAAAATGAAAAATAAAGAAAGGAGATAGAGAGTGTTAATTCAGCTAAACAATGTAACAAAGAACTTCGTAGTTAATGAAGTTTTTTCTAATGTGAAAATGGAAATTAATGATAAAGATAGAATAGCTATTGTGGGGCGTAATGGAGCGGGGAAAAGTACATTGCTAAAAATTATTTCTGGTGAAATTGATTTTGATAATGGAGAAAGAACTGTTTCAAAAGATACAACAATAGGTTATTTATCACAAGAATTCATAGTAAGAGAAGATTTATCTATATATGAAGAAATGATAACTTGTTTTAATGAGATTATAGAACTTGAAAAAGAGTTAGAGAAAATATCGTATGAACTAACTCCGGAAAACATCGAAAGTAATCCGGGATTACTAGACAAATATGATAGATTGCAAAATCAGGTTTTAACACATAAAGATTATCATTATAAAAGTAAAATAGAAAGTGTCTTGTATGGTCTAGACTTTGATAAAGAAGTTTTTGATAAAAAAATAAGTACTTTTTCTGGTGGGGAAAAAACCAGGTTATCAATGGCGAAACTTCTTTTAAGTGAACCAGATTTATTAATATTAGACGAACCAACTAACCATCTTGATATGGAAAACGTTGCATGGTTAGAAAATTATTTATCATCTTACAATGGAGCGATAGTTATAGTAAGTCATGATAGATATTTTATTGATAAGGTGGTCAATATTGTTTATAATTTAGAATTTGGTAAGTTGAAGAAGTATGTAGGGAATTATTCAAACTTTTTACGCCAATATGAAGAAGATTATGAAAAGAACTTAAAAGAATATGTTAGTCAGCAAAAAGATATAAAACGTCTTGAAGAGTTTGTTCAAAAGAATATAGCTAGAGCTTCTACTAGTAAAATGGCAAAAAGTCGCCAAAAAGTCTTGGATAAGATGGAGATTATCGACAATCCTAGAAAAGATGATAAAGCAGCCAATATAGAATTTAGAATTAAAGAACAGAGCGGACGGGATGTACTAATAGTTAACGATTTACAGGTTGGCTACGAGGAACAAGTGGGTCAAAAATATAATTTTTCAGTCTATAAAGGCGATAGAATAGCTATTGTTGGTAAGAATGGTATAGGAAAATCTACCTTGATTAAGACTATTGCGAAAAAACAAAAAGAACTTGGTGGAAACATTCAATATGGAAGCAAAGTATCATTAGGTTACTATGATCAAAAACAAGCAGAATTTGAATCATCAAAGACTATTTTAAATGAGCTTTGGGATGAGTATCCTCTTATGAAAGAAGCGGAGGTAAGAACAGTACTGGGGCGCTTCTTATTTAGAGGTGATGATGTTCTTAAAATAGTAAGAGATTTATCAGGTGGAGAAAAAGCTAGATTGCAACTTGCAAAACTAATGTTAGAAAAAAATAATTTATTAATACTCGACGAACCGACTAACCACTTAGATATAACTAGTAAGCAAGTATTGGAAGAAGCACTTGAAAATTATGAAGGAACTATTCTTTTTGTCAGTCACGATAGATACTTCATTAATAAAATAGCTAATAAAGTTTTTGATATCACAGAAGAGGGATATAATATATACTTAGGAAACTATGATTATTATTTGGAAAAGCAAGAGCAAGAGAAAATTGCTAAAAAGCTAAAAGAAGAAAGAGTTGTTGAAACAAAAGTTAAAGAAGTAAATGATTATGTCTTAGGTAAGGAAGAAAAACGTCGTATAAGAAAATTAGAGAGAACTCGCGATGAACTTATTGTACAAATTGATGAATTAGAAAGTAAGATTAAAATAGTTAACGAAGAGTTAATGAAAGAAGAAGTTTATACTGACGCCGTTAAAACGCAAGAATGGAATGGAAAGCTAAAAGAATTAACTTTGGAACTAGAAGAAAAGAATAATTCGTGGTTAGAAATAGAGGAAGAATTAGAAAGTATACAATAAATATGGAAATTAAAATAACAACATATGTAAATAATGAAAAAGTACATGACGAAAAGTACGTAGGAGAATATATAGTAGAAAATACTTATGAAAAAATACAATATATTGATAAAAATGAGAAAAAAATAAAAATTTTTATTGACAAAATGAAAGAAAGTGTTAGTATAGAGAAAGACAATTCAAAAATGTCTATAGAATATAGTCGTAAAAGTAGTGACTATACAACGGTTTATGGCATTGTGAAATTAGATACTCAGCTTGTAAAAATAAATAAACTGGCAAGAAATAATCTAGTTATGCATGAGATTATTTATAATATATTTTTTGATCAAGAAAAACAACAAAATAAATTGAAAATATTAGTGAAAAATAGTGGTAATTAAGTAAGGAGGTTACTTTAGTGAAAAACAAAATAGTAGAATTGCTACAAAATTCCTTGAAAACATTGGAAATAGATGGAGTTGACGTTTATGTAGAGACACCTAAAAATACTGATAATGGTGATTTTTCTTCTAATGTAGCAATGCAATTAACAAGGGTGTTAAGAAAAAATCCACGAGTTATTGCTGAGGAAATAATAGCAAATATTCCTGCGGATGATGCAGTAGAAAAGGTAGAGATTGCAGGACCAGGATTTATTAACTTTTATGTTAAAAAATCAAGTTTAGGAAGTATAATTGAGAAAATTCTAGCAGATGATTGTAAATATGGAGAAAATAATACAGGACAAGGTAAGAAAGTTCTTTTAGAGTATGTATCTGCTAATCCAACAGGAACTCTTCATGTAGGTCATGCTCGAAATGCCGCATATTCAGATTCATTAGCTAGAATTATGAAAAAATCAGGATATAATATTTCACGTGAATATTATATAAATGACGCAGGAAACCAAATTAATAACTTAGTAATTTCAGCGATAGTTCGTTACAAACAAGCTTTAGGATTAGAAGTTGAAATGCCAGAAGATGCATATCACGGAGAAGATATAAAAGTATTAGGACAAAAATTAAAAGATGAATTCTCAGATTCATTACTGGAAAGAGAAGATTTAGAAAGCTTTATTCGTGACTATGCGGTTGCGTATGAAATGGATAATATTAAAAAGGATTTAGGTGATTTTGGCCTAGAGTATGATGTTTATTTTAGTGAAAAATCACTATATGAAGATGGGTTAGTAGATAAAGCTATGGCTTCTTTACGTGAACAAGGATTTGTTTATGAAAAGGATGGAGCTCTTTGGTTAGAGACAACAGCACTAGGAACAGGTGATGATAAAGACCGTGTTCTTATTAAAGCTGATGGTTCACTTACATACTTAACAAGTGATATTGCTTATCACAAAAATAAACTTGATCGTGGGTTTGATTTATTAATAGATGTACTTGGAGCTGATCATCATGGGTATATTGCTCGTCTTAAAGCGAGTATTGTTGCGATGGGATATAAAGCTGATCAGTTAGAAGTTCTTATTATGCAAATGGTACAACTTTTAAATAATGGTGAAGTAGTTAAGATGAGTAAGAGAACAGGTAAGGCTATTACTCTTCGCGACCTAATTGATGAAGTAGGAGCAGATGCAGCTAGATATTTCTTAGTAATGAGAAGTGCGGATAGTCACTTAGATTTTGATTTCGCTGTGGCTAAGGAACAATCAAGTGATAATCCACTATATTATGTTCAATATGCTCATGCGCGTATTTGTTCAATTTTACGCCAGGCAGCAGAACAAGAAAATTATAATTTAGATAAGTGTGATTATGAGTTGTTAACAGATGAATACTCAGTAGAACTATTGAAAACATTGGCTTATTATCCAGAAATAGTAGCGCAAGCGGCAACTAATTATGAGCCACATAGAATATGTAACTATTTACAGAATCTAGCGAGTGCTTTCCATAAGTTTTATAACAACAATAAAGTTATAACAGAGAATGCAGAACAAACACAAAGTTATTTAGCGTTAATAACAGCTGTAAAAATAACTTTAAGAAATGCTTTGGAATTAATCGGGGTTTCAGCTCCGGAAAAAATGTAGATATATTTTGATGAAGGGAATTATTTTATAGATGGTAAAATTAAATGAATTAAGCACAGAACAAGTAAAGGCGATGTCATTAGTTGACTTATGTTATGTATATATGGTAGAAGAAAATATTGAAAAATTAAATATTTATGATTTTCTAGATTATATTAAGCCTCTAAGAGGTGTTGATGAAGAAGAATTTTCATCACAAGCAGCATATTTTTATACAGATTTAAACTTAGATGGACGTTTTGTATGTGTAGAAGATGGAAGTTGGAAACTTCGCGATAGTTTATTTGTAGAAGATATTAAAAGCTTTGTTGAACCAAGTGTTCAAAAATTTGAAATTGATGATGAAGAGTTAGAAGAATTAGGAGAAGATGAACAAGAAGATGTTCATGATGAAGTTGATGCTCTTGTAGAAGAGGAAGATATGGAAGAAAATGAAGATGTTTATGATTTTGATAATGATGGAATAGTATCAAAGTACAATATCTCAAGTGAAGATGAAGAATTTTAATTTTGTAAAAAGCCTTTAGGGGCTTTTTATAATTTATAAAGTTATCTGATGTGAAAGTCACAAAAAGTTATTGTAATATAATGAGTATAGTAATATAATCGTTATAGTGTTGAAACTTTGAAAGTGTGTTTGTCTTTTTAATTCATAGAAGACCTTTTTATTTGCTTATATGTGTAATATAAGTTATAATTACTAGAGTCAATAAAAGATATAGTAATAATTGTAATACAGATTTTAAGTTTTTTAAGTGAATAACGATATAACCCATTTATTTTATTTATTATCTTTCTAGCAAGAATACGATTGATTATTGATAATAATTTAAAATAAAAAGGAGATTGTAACTTATGAAACAAGGTACAGTAAAATGGTTTAACGAGGAAAAAGGATTTGGATTTATCGCTGTTGAAGGTGAGAAAGATGTATTTGTTCACTTCTCTAGTATTCAAAAAGAAGGTTTTAAAACTTTAAAAGAAGGCGATAAAGTTGAATTTGAAGTTGAAGATGGTGCGCGTGGACCACAAGCAGCTAACGTAGTTGTACTTTAATTTTAGTAGTTATAATAATGAGAAACCCTATTAATAACATAGGGTTTCTTTTTATAATTTAAAAAGATGTTAAATAGAAATAAAATTGCTAAGTATCTTCATTAGATAGGATTAATATAAAATAAATAGTAAAATATATGTAGAAAGATTATTTTTATTGATTAAGATATTTTGAAACAGATTGATTTTAAAATAGAGATAGTATATAATGAAAGCGTAAACATAATAAAAAATTTAAGGAGGATAATAGTATGGAAAAAGCGGGGAAAATGAAACATCCTAAGGGACTTCATCTGGTAAATATCACTACTGTTATGCAAAATTTATATGCTTATGGAATTATAGGATTCCTAATTTTGTTCTTCACAACAGGAACAGCAGAAGGTGGATTAGGTCTTGAAAAAGGATTTGCCGTGACCCTATATGGATATTATGGTGCAGCAGGGTATATGATGGCCCTTCTTGGAGGATGGCTAGCAGATAAATATCTAGGTCTTCAAAAATCTATTATATTAGGAACATTATTCAGCTGCTTTGGTTACATAGCTTTATATTTCTCAACTGGTGCATTATGGACAGTTATTGCCAGCTTAGCATTATTACTTGTTGCAGCGGGGATTGGTAAAGGAAACATTAGTGCTATGGTTGGTGCGCTTTATGAACGTGACCAAGTAACCATGAAGGATGCAGCATATAGTATTTATTATATGGCAATTAATATTGGTAGCTTATTTGGTCCAATTATTTTTGGTTTAGTTACAGATAGTTGGTTTGCAAAAGTAGCTAATGATGGGAAAATCATTTCTTATGGATATCGTGTTGGGTTCTTAGTAGCAGCGGCTATTGCATTCTTACAATTCGTAGTATTTGCATTTTTCGCACCTACTTGGATAAAAGATAAAGGTAAATATCCAACAGCAAGTAAAACGGCTAAAAAATCTGTTAACCATCCGCTAACTCAAATTGATAAAGATAGAATGAAAGCTATGGCTGTTATGTTTATATTCTCTACTTTATTCTGGTCAGCTTGGTTCCAAACGCAAACATCATTTGCTATTCTTACTCAAAAAGCAGTAGATAGAACAATTTTCGGATGGACAATTCCAACTCCGTGGTTAGTATCATTCAACGGATTGCTGTGTGTTATATTAGCTCCAACATTTGGTGCTCTATGGGTAAAACTTAGTAAAACAAAACGTGGTGACTGGGATACAGGTACTAAAATGGGACTAGGAATGATTATTTCTGGTTTGGCTTTTGTAGTTATGATTTTTGGGTTAAACACAATAAATGGTAATGTTGAAAGTGGACTAAAAATTAATATACTTTATATTTTGCTTACTTATGTATTATTAACAGTAGGGGAATTATTCCTATCTCCAATCGGAATGGCGATGTTTAATAAACTTGCTCCAGCTAAATACGCATCATTAGCAATGGGTATTTGGTACCTAACATTCTCATTAGCAAATATTATTTCAGGATATCTTGCAAAACTAACAGTTAGATTAAATTACACACAAGTATTCACATACATCGGTGGAGTTGTAATAGTTTTAGGAGTAGTGTTAATTTTACTTAAAGGATACTTGAATAAATTTATGCATATAGATAAATTAGAAGAAGAAGCTAAAGCTATTGCAGAAGCTGAAGGAGAATAATAAAGTATTAGTATCTTATAAAAATATAAGAGCTAATCTTTAGTTGTTATTCTAATATAGAAAAATTTAAGGGTGAGCTGTATGTTGATATAGCTCACTCTATTTGAGTAAAATGATTTTATACCTTATAATATAAGTTATTAATGATAAAGGAGAATGTTAAAATGGAAATTAAAAAAATAAATACAGAAAAAGCGCCTAAGGCTATAGGACCATATGTTCAAGCTAATAAAGTGGGAGAACTTATTTTTTGTTCTGGACAACTAGGAATTAACCCTGAAACTGGAAAGTTAGTAGAGGGTGGGGTTTTAGAAGAAGTTAAACAAGTATTTAAAAATATTCAAGCTATATTAGAAGAAGCTGGAAGTTCGATGAATCATGTTGTAAAAACATTAGTTTTACTAAAAGATATTGCAGATTTTGCAGAAGTTAATAAAGTATACGCTGAACAATTTAATGATGTATTACCTGCAAGATCAGCTTTCCAAGTAGCTGCTCTACCTTTAAATGGTAATATAGAAATAGAAGTAATTGCTGTAGAAAAATAAAAAACAATGGTTAGCAGTTTGCTAACCATTATTTTTTGCGTTGTATCTTGCAATAGCTTCATCTATTTGCTCATTAGTGAAATTTGCGATATCACCTTTTAATTCATTTTCTATAATATTTCTACTTGCACTACCCTCTTGAGTAAATCTAATAGTGTTGTATGTTTCTGGTACTTGTTGCCCCACGATACGTGGATGGATTTGAGTATTAGGTTTTGAAGAAGTTTTTTTATTACTAGATGCTTCTTTATTTTTTGTGTTCGTATTTTTCTTTTTGCCATCGTGAGTATGAGCAGCTTTATTTTTATTATTTAGGTCAAGTAAAGCATCTCGAAGATTGCTATAATCGAAATGATATTTATTAACGATTTGTTCCATTTGCTCGTTTAAATTACTAGACGTTTCATCTAATTCTTCAATCTCAGCCTTAGCTTTATTATAGTTTTCTATATTGGTGTTAAAGTATGAAATTGCTTTATCAAAAACATTGTTAGTATCCATTTTTTTTGCTTCATCAAGTAATTCTTTAGAGAAATCAATATCAGAGTTTTTAAGTTGATCATCAATATTTTTCAAATCGCTTGCAATTTCTACTTCTTGATCGATATATTTTAAAGTTTCTTTTGCTTTTTCTGTAGTAAGAGATTCTAACCCTTTTAATCCGGCCGTAAAATCATGATTATCATTTATTAATGCCAAATACTTGGAGTGTTCCTCTTTAATATTTTTACTACCATAATTGATGTAGAAATACGTTCCCCCTACTAGTAAAAATATTGATAAAATTGGTATTAAAATAGAAATAAATTTTTTCAATAATATTGAGGCTCCTTTCTTCTGTCTATGTATTCCTTATTTTATACTGTTTAATAATAAAAATCAAGATAGAGGGTTTTCATTTTTAAAATTTAAAAATAATAATATACAAAATATCTAGTAATATCTTGACAATATAGTAAGTTTAGTATAATATATTTAAATAAACTGTGACAATTATAAAGTAAAAAGATATTATTTCATGTTTTTATTTATAGAGAGTTTAATCCTTTGGCTGAAAGATTAAATATAAATGATTGAGATAAAGAAACACTTTTTGCAAAACTTAAAAGATTTTAATGAGATATCAGTATTCTGATATAAATTAGGGTGGCACCACGAAATTAGCAATCGTCCCATGTAGTCAAATGACTATAAGGGGCGATTTTTATATTAGAGTACATTAATAGAACAAGTAATTAAGTAATGAGAGGAGCTTTAATATGGTAATATCAATGCCTAGAGGAACTCAAGATATTTTGCCTGAGGAAAGTAGAAAATGGCAATATATTGAAGAAAAATTAAGAAAAATAAGTAGTGATTTTTGTTATGAAGAAATAAGAACACCTATGTTTGAGTCTACTGAGCTTTTTAGTAGAGGTGTTGGAGATACAACAGATATAGTCCAAAAAGAAATGTATACTTTTATGGATAAAAGTGATCGTTCTTTAACTTTGAGACCAGAAGGAACAGCGGGAACAGTTCGTTCTTATATAGAAAATAAGCTTTTTGCACAAACAATTCAACCACAGAAGTTATACTATGTAGGACCGATGTTTAGATATGAAAGAAAACAAAAAGGGCGCTACCGTCAATTCGTTCAATATGGAGTTGAAGTTATAGGGGATGAAAGCCCAAAAATTGATGCAGAAGTTATTAGTTTAGCGTATAACATATATAAAATGTTTGGAATTGAAAATATTAAAGTGAGTATTAATTCGCTTGGAAATCCAGAAGAGCGTAGAGCATATAATGAAGCATTGATTAAACATTTTGAGCCTAGAATCCATGAGTTCGATGAAGATTGTAACAATCGTCTTTATAAAAATCCAATGAGAATATTGGATTGTAAAGTGGACGCTAAGCACGAACTTATAAAAACAGCACCAAGATTATTAGAGTATTTAGGAGAAGAATCAAAAGCGTATTTTGCAGAAGTACTTAGACATTTAGATGCGCTAGGTGTCAAGTACGAAATAGATCATAATTTAGTTCGTGGTCTGGATTACTATACTCATACAGCATTTGAGATTATGATAGATAACCCAGAAGTAGAATTAAAAACTCTTTGCGGTGGTGGTCGATATAATGGTTTAGTAAAATTACTAGAAGGACCGGAAGATAAAAAAGGTATCGGGTTTGCTTTAAGTATAGAAAGATTATTGCTTGCGTTAGAGAGTGAGAACATCACACTTCCTATCGATGATACAATTGATTTATTTGTTGTGTCAATGGGAGAAAAAGCTGGAGACGTAGCGGTAAAACTTACGAATGATCTGCGCTTGATAGGATACAAAGCTCAAAATGATTATTTCGATAAGAAAATGAAAGCACAGATGAAGGTTGCTGATCGTTACAAAGCGAAACTTTCTATAATAATAGGTGAAAGTGAATTAGAAAATGGTGAATATGTTGTAAAAGATATGGAGTCATTTAATCAAGAAACTGTGAAAAGAGAAAATATTATAAAATATTTAGAAGAAAAGTTGAGAGGAGAAAAGTAATGAGTGCATACGGAAGAACAGAATATGCAGGGCGTATTGATGAAAAATATGTTGGAAAGAAAGTAGTAGTAAAAGGTTGGGTAAGTAAAAGACGTGATCTTGGTAATTTAATTTTTATAGATGTAAGAGATAGAATGGGTGTAGTACAATGTGTCTTTTCTGGTGAAAAAAATAATGAATTACATGAACTTGCTTCTACACTAAGAAATGAATTTGTTATTTCTATTGAAGGAGAAGTTGTATTAAGAAATGAAAACACAGTAAATGATAAAATTACAACTGGTAAAGTAGAAATTATTGCTGATAAATTAGAAATATTATCAAAAGCAAAAACTCTACCATTCGTATTAGATGATGCTTCATTATCTAGTGAAGAGTTACGTCTAAAATATCGTTACTTAGATTTAAGAAGAACGGAACTTGCTGAAGTATTACACTTACGTTCAAAAATTACTAAAGCAACAAGAGACTATTTAGATAAAAATATGTTTGTTGATGTAGAAACACCTATTTTAACAAAATCTACACCTGAGGGAGCGCGTGACTATCTTGTACCAAGTAGGGTTCATCCAGGTGAGTTTTACGCTTTACCACAATCACCACAATTGTTTAAGCAATTATTAATGGTAGCAGGATTTGACAGATATTATCAAGTTGCTCGTTGTTTCCGTGATGAAGATTTACGTGCTGATAGACAACCAGACTTTACTCAAATTGATATGGAAATGAGTTTCATGTCTCAAGAAGAAATTCTTACTATGATTGAAGGTCTGATTGCCCATGTTATGAAAGAAGTAAAAGGAATTGATGTTGAAACACCATTCCCAAGATTAGATTACGAAGAAGCTATGGAAAGATTTGGTAGCGACAAACCAGATACTCGCTTCGGAATGGAGTTAAAAGATGTTAGTGATTTAGTTAAAAACTTAGACTTTAAAGTATTCTCTAATGCAGTAGAACTAGGTGGAGCTGTTAAATGTATCGTTGCAAAAGGATGTGCTGAACAGTATTCACGAAAAGATATAGATGCATTAGGGAAATATGTAGCTAATTACGGAGCTAAAGGATTAGCTTGGGTAAAAGTAACAGAAGAAGGATTAAACGGTGCGATTGCAAAATTCTTTACTGACGAAGTTGCTCAAGAATTAGTCGCACGTGTTGATGCTGAGGTAGGAGATATTATTCTATTTGCAGCAGATAGCAAAAAAGTATGTTACGCGTCTTTAGGAGCATTACGTCAAAAACTTGCAACAGATTTAGATTTAATTGATAAAGATAAATATAATTACCTATGGGTTGTGAATTGGCCTTTATTAGAATATGATGAAGAACGTGGAAAATACAGTGCAGCTCACCATCCATTCACAATGCCGAAAATAGAAGATGTGGAATTATTAGAAACTGCTCCAGAAAAAGCTTATGCTCAAGCATATGATATAGTCTTAAATGGCTATGAACTTGGGGGAGGAAGTATCCGTATTTACGATAAAGACGTTCAATCATCAATGTTTAAAGCGTTAGGATTTAGTGAAGAAGAAGCGAAATCTCAATTCGGTTTCTTATTAGATGCCTTTGAATATGGAGTTCCACCACATGGAGGGTGTGCATTAGGATTAGATAGATTTGTAATGTTACTTGCAGGTCGTGATAATTTACGAGATACTATTGCGTTCCCTAAAACAGCAGCAGCTGCAGATCCAATGACTCAAGCTCCATCACCAGTGGACTTAGAACAATTATTAGAACTAAACATTTCATTATTAAGAAAATAATAATAAAAAGTTTATAGAAAGAAGTAGGTGAGACAGAAGAATATTTTACCTACTTTTTTCTTTATATTTTTTGGAGAATAATAGAAAAATCTTTCAAAAATCAGTGTTTAAAAATCGAACAATCGTTAATTTTAATTAAGTAAATGTTAAGAAAAAAGAAGGAACCACCTTGACAAAGGGAAAAGTAGATGATAGAATAAAAAAAGTCTCAAGAAAGACAAAATCATTTTTAAATAAGTTTAAAAAAGTTTAAAAAAACTATTGACAAAAAAAAATAAAAATGATAAGATATAAAA